>Ga0065711_1027620_pt1 | contig 47441 bp, 26 predicted proteins | sample Hoacrofraction12_FD_59098 | JGI IMG/M metagenome (GOLD analysis project Ga0065711, IMG submission 59098) | Hoatzin crop microbial communities from Cojedes, Venezuela - Epithelial fraction 12 v2 (version 2) | ecosystem: Host-associated > Birds > Digestive system > Esophagus > Crop | place...
GGAGTCTCCTTCTCTGGAGATATTCAAGACCCGCCTGGACGCGGTCCTGTGCAGCCTGCTGTAGGTGACCCTGCTTCGGCAGGAGGGTTGAACCAGATGACCCACAGAGGTCCCTTCCATCCTCTACCATTCGGTGATTCTGTGATTCTACTTCAAAATCCATGCAGATGCATCGTTCATCTATTTTTGAAGAATGATTAACACTAGAACACTATAAATGACAGAAAACGACAAAGTCAAGACTGGATAGGTGGTACACACTGGAAGCTGAAGGATCATGAGAAAAGGAAAGATTATTGTGTCAATGGAGGAATGGAGATCCTTGAACATGCTGGATCCGTTTACAGACTGGAATTTCAGGAGTAACAGAATATTATTTTTTTTTTTTAAAAAAAAAGGCAATTCAAGTGAAGATGCTATCTGAAAACTAAACAGTTTTAAAATTTTACTTCTCAGAACAGATTTTTCCTGACTGAGAGAGGCACTTGTGCTTGCAGTTTTACTTAACAGAATTGTAATGATGAGTGTTTAAAATCCAATTCAAGAAAAATCTATTCCTTTGATTTGCTTAAAAATGAACTTCTGGGGTGGAGGGAGAATGGGGAGAAACAGCAAATTATATAGAAAAAAAGACTATTCCATCTTAAATTTTGCTTAGCCACATAAAACTCTTATCAGAGCAGACGCTGTGGCTGCAGGGAGTAATTTGTAGGTTTTTTTTCTGCAAAGAGCACAAGAATGGTATTTTTAAAGTTAGTTCAATATGCTAAAACTCTCTCCATTACATGCTGAAATAGGTTTTTAAGCTTCTCTTGATGTAGCTCGATACCAATTTGCCTGTATTTCATTATTTTTTTAGCATTTCTAATGTCTGCTGAGTAATACATGTGAATACCTGATGTTGTATATGAAGAGGCCTAAGTTAGTTCTTGAATTGCAGAATACCAGGTTGGATGGGACCTCAAGCATCATCTGGTCCAATCTTTCTTGGCAAAAGCATGGTCCAGACAAGATGGCTGCAGGGTTCTTCTCCTTTTACATTCTTCCCCCTCTGTAATGATTGCTGGAATGGGGAAGGTAAAAGGTGGGGGAGATTGAAAGAAGCCTGGTGTAAGCCCCAAAAGCAGCCCACCTGGCATGGTTGACTGGTTTCTATGGGTCTGTGTGTCTCACACGGAACTCCTGAAGCAGCACACATGGTTGGTTGTACAGCGCGGGGGAACAACAAGCGCTGCAGGGAGGTGAGTGTCTTTGGAAAGACTGTGCAGGTCATACATACAGAAAATAGAATACATCACTCTCCTGGTACAGCTACTGTGTTTGCAGAGTGGTAATACATTTGCAATGTCACACACACTTCTGCAGAAATTTTTTTTCTTACTTTTTAAGGATCAGATCCTGTTCCATCTGAAAGTCAGGTGATGTTTTAGGCATTGCCTTCACTCTTTTGTGTGCATATGCCTGTGTATGAGAATATACTTACGTACGTACGTTCTCACGATTTCTTGATACTATCATTGAAAATTTTGGGGGGCTACAAGTCTGTATTCATTACCTTAATCCCAATATTTGCAATGTTACTTCTGTAACTTGGAATGCTGGTTAACCTGCAGTTTTTTGGTTTTGTTGCTGATAATCACCAGAAAACCAGGAATAGGGAGAACAGAATATGTGGGTGGGAAGAAGGTCTAACATGTTCCCTAACTTCCTAGAAAGGTTGAGCAATCATCTGCAAAGACTTGCTTCTCGTGTAGACCAATAATTTGGACACCAACACTTGTGGTGATGTTGTACCCTAGTCATACCTAGTCAGAACTGAAATATGTTTTAAAGCAATTACATCATCCTTATTGTTTCAAGGTACTGCTCTCACACTGTGCGAAGAGTGTAAATGCTCTGGTGGAGAGTGGGAGAGACCAAAGAAAACTATTTCCTTCTTTACAGACTGAAACCTTACTAAAATTTATTTTTGTGATTGTTGTGAGGTTCTTTTGCTTTTGCTTAGTATTAAATCCATGATTTTTATGCAGTTAAACCCTATTGTCTAAATTAGGAATCCTTTTTTTATTTATTTGTGAGAAGAAAGGAAAACTAGCTTGTCTATAAAGAGAACTCCAGTGCTGTACCCAACCAGACTTCCATGTACTCTGTTCATCCATGTGATGCCTGAAAATTAGCTTGTTTAAAAGCAGCGAGAATCAATGACTTTTGGTTTTCACTTAGATTAAGTGGTATGTAGTCATGTGACTCTGAATGGGGAGCAGATTTGCCTGAATATCTTCAGTAGCTCCCTCCTGAGAAGTACCTCAGCCTTTGGATGTAGCGCAATACTGCAGCCAATGTCATTTTCTGATGACACCTCTGTTACCTTATTTCACTGTGTTAGATAAGCTCAGAGGCTGCCGCTGCAGCTGCTACTCATTGTTTGGAAAGACTCTTTGGAGTTCTGAAGACTGTGCTCCATTATTCTTAATTGGAAAAAAATCTTACTCAGAATAGCCTATTTAAAAAAAAAAAAAAAAAGGCTTATGCTGAGCATATTAAAGATGGCATTAAACATTGCCTGTGGCGTTGTTCCCCAACATTACTGGCCTGGGGGTAGTGATACTGAAAGAGTCATGTGCTGCAGGCATATTTCACTTTGTTCTTCCCTTCAGCTTGAATTCAACTTTTTAATTTCCTCTGCCTGTGAGCAGTGTTGGAGGGTATCATGGGCAAACAGCGCTCATGAGCGGTAGGGATGGAGGGCTGGCCTACAGTGCATCTGCCTTTGCTGCCTCTTATCTGTCACTTTTGTGCTTCTTATTATGGAATTATTCCTGGAGATAACTAAATTCTATGAGAAGTTTCATAAACTGAAAACGGCTGGCAGAAAAGCACGTAGTGCATTTGAGACCTGTCGTAGGATGATGTTAGTAATGCACACAAGGGGGCACAGTTACTCTTTCCCATGGAATTTTAATGTCTTTCTAACATCTCAGGAAATTAAGCAAACATTCTCCTGCTCTCTGAAAATACTGGGGTGTTTAGTTCAGTAATATGATAAGCTATTCAGATTCTGAACTGGCATTTTTAAGACGTTAAACTACAGTTTAAACTCCATCTCTCTAAACAATGGCTACAAAAATAGATTTTGGATCTTTAAAATACATCAGTAGAGCCTATCTCGTGTAGGTATTGCACATAACACTCGCACACTGACTGTGAGTGATGTGATCAGTTCTGAATTCTTGGTTTTCATCCACATTAAGCAATTACAGCTGATTTTGATATCCCAGCTTTCCTTCCTCATGGGCTGTTGAGGAAGGTCAGTTTAATTATCTGTATCACCTTAACTGTTTCATCATCATTTTGTGTAGTTCTGTGTTTACCTATATCAAAATATCCATGTTTTCTCAGGTTCTTTCCTTTGGAAAAACTCAGAACTAAGCCAGCACAACCCTTCATAGTCTGATGGAGAGCACAACAAATAATACACTGGTGCTACTAGAAATGGATTTGAAACACTGATGTATGAACTCTTTGGAAAGCTGGTGTCCCATTAATGTGTGCCATCATTTATATCACGTATTGGGTGAAACTGGAGCTACTAACATTTTTACTTACTTTCCATGCAAAGATCTGCTCACCCAGAAAACAAGAGGGTCTTGATCATGTCTGTGATACTTGAGGCCAGATCAGATGTAGTTTCTAGTTTAGACTCAGTGATGCCTACATCTTGCAAATGTTAAGCTAATTCAACCCCAAATAGCGGAAAATAAATAATAAAAAAACCATGGAATTTCATCTTCAATGAGAAATTCAAGGATGGCGACTTCGTGAGCTTCATTGAATTATTTTCTGTCTTCACTAGAGAGTTGGTTCAGATAGGAACAGACTTAGGTATGAAAATTTGATCCTAGGTCCTGAAGTTTTTAGGCAGAGACTTCAATATATGTATGTATTTTTTTTTTTGCTAATTCCCATTGTCCTCAATGCTATACCTTGTTTTTCAAAGAACAGCAAAGTGAGATTTTTATATGCACTGAAGAAAAGTAATTGTGCCTGAATTGTCTCTGTGACAATTTATACAAGTATGCAATTATTATCTTAAATGCTCCTAAGTAGGGCTCCATCATGTTGGAGTGCAAACACAAAGCAATAATTAGTCCTCATCTCAGAGAGGCTGTAAGTTAAGTGCACCTGATGGGGATACAAGAAGAGTAAGCAACATAGTGGTGGCAAGCATTCATGTTAATATCATGATTATTTAAATGATAGGATTTAGTTAAAGTTTTATTGAATTGAAAGTTGAGAGAAGGCAGCAGGTGTGTGTGTGTGGTCTCGCTCTTCTGCAGTCAGCAAGTAGAATTCGAAGTATGCTGTGGTCGTGAAGCTGAGCCTTTTGCTGAAACATGGAAGTGTGGAAATGTGAGGGAGGGGGAAGAGTGTCGCCCTGTTCTGGGCTGTCTCTGTTTCCAGCAGTTACCCATTCTTCATACAAGAGTGTGCTGTTGTTTTAGAGAGTGCTTCACCTCCTAAAGAGACAGGCCTGAACACATCTTGGGATTCTGAGCCTACCAGAGGGTGGCCAGAAGACTTGCACTGTGAAACTGACTGGACCACTGAAACCAGCAGGAAAGATTGTGTTAGCTAGGGCCTACAGACCCTGTCAAAACAGTATCTTATCACTCTTTGTGCTTTTTGGAGGCTGTCCCGAACATGTCTTGGGGCACCTAGACTCTGGCCAGCTATGTAGCTTCACCTAGTAGACATCATCTTACTGAAGGCCAGCAGTGACCATTTCCCCTACCCTTGGTGTTTCACTGAGTTGCGTGGGAAAACAGGTTTGTATTTCACTTCAACTGGAATGTCTTTCTGTGAACTTGCTACAGAAAGGACTATTTCTGCCTATATTTGGAAATGGCAGCGTGCGGTAGAATGTTTTGTTGCCCTAGAGACGTCAAGACTTTGGTTTGAAAGCAAAACACTTTTGCCGATATAGCTGATGTAAAACATGCTTGGATTCAAAGATGTTTGAGAACCTAGGGCCTGCTGGCTCCCAGATGCTTTACTGATACAGTGCTGTAGTGTTAACTTAGCATAAAAGTGCTTATACATGCTTTGGCATGGGGATAAGCTTTTACTGTGTGTGAGGTCTAACCAGAAATTATTATCATAGCAGGAGAGAATTATTTATATTACATATTACTTTATATATATGTATTAATATTATGCAAGATATAAACATTTTATGTATATAACCAATTTTCAGTATGTACATATGTGCACACACTTATCAGTACAATGATATTAACTTAAGGCCAGTTGTGTCTGTCTGATCTTGCAACCTTACAGTATTCTCTGATGTAATGCTTCATGTATTCTGATGATATGGATTTCATCAATAATGTCTGTATTTCTTTCAAGAATGCCTCTGCAGAGCTCTGTAAGAAAGTTTGTGAATACTGAACTTTTACTAGCCTACTGCAAAAGGTCACCATTAATTTTTAGGGTATACCTGAAATAAATTTTACAAAAATCTAGGCATACCTATGGTATTATGACCGTGCAACAGCAAAAGAAACCCATAAAATCAACAGGTATAGTTTTGAACAGTAGATAGACATTTCTAATTCCTTTGAATGCAGTGAGTTTTGAATATAGGCTGCGGCACAATGGAGTCAGTGGCCTAATTTTCAAGACTGTTGAAGCTAAAGCTTCTTTTCTGTTGTTGAGCAAGTAACTTTTATAACACAAAGACGCCTGCAGTTTCATGGCGAGAATCTTTGTGAGGGGAAAATGGTTAACCGATTTCCATCTGCGATCAATAAGAAGCTAACACGAAGTCTTTGCTTTAGCAGTTGCAGTGGAGGTGATGAGCTGCTAGATGAAGGGTGTATACTGGTGTTATTTTTGCTCCTTCACTTGTGTGTTATGTGTATGTGATGTAAAAGGGACTTGGATGTTTTGTTTCTTTCTCTCTGCCTAGAGGAGCTTGCAAGTTTAATTTCTGGTATGTGACAGAGCGTTTCCGGCTCTGAAGACTCTTTATTCACAGAAAATCCAAGCCATGTCTCCCAAAGACTGCGTGTAGGTTGAAGTAGTTGCCTGAACAACACCAGCTGAAGTTTTTTTTGTTCATGAAATGAATGCCTATACATTTTTCCTATACTTTTTGTTGAATCTGAGATTGTCTCTGAAGTGATCTTGATGTATCATGATTGAATAACCACATTCACAGCTTGGGGAGAATGGGCAAATTCTCATTAGGGGTAATAAACAGTAGTCAGATAAAGAAAAAAGCCATACCCAGATGGGCTGTGGTTTCTAACACTACAGTCAAGCACAATGAACATGCAGATCAAAAATAAATACAGGTTGTAGCTGTTCATGGAAATACAGCTAGGAAGAAGCTGTGAGGAGCTAGGTTTAGAGATAACGTGTAGGAATCTCTAACTCATAGTAGAGGGGATCACAATACCTTAGGGAGGGCAGATATTCCTCGCTTCCAGGAAGGCTTTTCTTCTGGTCAAATGTTCTATGAGAAAAATACCTCACTTGGAACAGTACAGAATCATGGAATGGTTTGGATTGGAAGGGACCTTCAAGATCATTGAGTTCCATCCCCCCTGTCATGGGCAGGGACACCTTCCACTAGACCAGGTTACTCAAAGTCCCATCCAGCCGGGCCAGTAGTATGTTGTGATATGCCTTAGTACGAAGAAAATCTAGGAAGGGTTAAGGCAACTTCTCTAGATGGAGTTGAGGGAAGCCGTTGTATCTGATCAAGAAATGATCAAAAGGAATTGATTTCTAGAGATGTAAGCTTTCAGTTTCTCTGCTACTAACCCAAAGAATGCCTACACTGTCTGGTTTCTGAGAAATATAAGTCTGGATGTGTTGTTAAAGCTGATTTTCCTAGTGTTCACTGATCTTATTGATCTTAGATAGCCTCACATGCTGTTACAGAGTAATGCTGGAAACATCCTTCAGCAAACGCTAGAAGTTTCACCTGGTGACTCTGCACTTGATGGAAAAACTTTCCCTTTACTAAAGTCCTGTCCTGTCTACATGATTGCTGGCTATAATAACTGAGTATCTTAGTATTTAATCAGCTTCCATCATAGAATCTGTGAAGTACAGAATGGTGTTTTATCCATTTACAGATTTGCGGTGAGTGGGTAGGCGAAACAAGTTGCTTAATATTTTTGAGCATCTCACTTTAAGGTCCTTGCTCAGGAGAATAGCAATTTGATTCTCTAGTGAGGTATAGGTCTCCCAGGTTTCATCAAATTCTTGACATACGTGAATGGAAGTGTTGGAATTAATATCTTTTTGGGTCCCAGCCAGAACAGCTTTCATAAAGCCAAGACTGTAATGCCTTGTGTGCATGGCTTTCAGTGAATATGAAAATGATAGTTTTCAGAAGTTTTCAAAGCGGCTGATGCTGATATTGTAGTGGGTCTGGCAAACATTTAGGACGTATTTCCTTGAATTACAAGACCATCTCCAGCAATGAGCTAGGGCTTAGGAAATTAGCTCCATTGCTTTGTCCTTGAATTGCAGTCTTATCTTGCCGTCTAATTTACTCTATTTGTTACTCTACATTTCTATCTTTACCAGTGGTTTAGTATCTCTCCTACTGGATGTTCTGAAGACTGGCACATGTATACTGCCTTTCAGATGCACAGCAAAATGGAATTGCAAAGATTACTAGTTTTACTGTTTGCTGGCAATACAAAAAGTTCTTGTATTCTGAAGGGTTAATACAAAAATAAATTTAGCTTAGCACAGTTGTCAGCCAATTTAAGGTGAAGATTTCAGAGATTAGTTCTGACAATCCTGTGGAACACACCATATGTCATCTTTTGAAAACCAAAGACAGTATTCCTTCTGGTCTTTGTTATGAACTTAATGAGGTTAGAGAAATGTCCTCTGTCTTTTACAAGGCACAAGGGTAGAAGGCCTTGTTTTGAAAAATGCTGATCAACAATGTATCTTTAGTGAGAAAACCAATTGAATTATGCTGCTGGTTTTGTTCCTATGGTGCCTCCCAATAAAAGTTTCATCACAAAATGATTTAATTGTAATTGCTTATAAAACCCACAATTTGTTACAAGCCAGAGTGGAATCCAGTAGGGATGACTGTTTGTTTTGAGTTTGCTTACTGTGTTTTAGGATATCTAAGCCTGTCGGTATAAATTAATAGCTATAACAAAGGTGTAGGAGCTCTTGGCTGCAGAGCTGTTTCTGGGTGGGGATCACTGGAGGAATGAGCCACAATCTTCCTCTGATTGAAAGAATTGACATGCACTAGTGCCAGCATCCCCCAAGCCAATTACAGTGTGATGATGTTTTCATTGTTTCGCTGCTCCAAATATAATCAATGTTGCTTCTAAGACCGAGAAATAGCCTTTAATGTGAGAAAAGAGACTGGAAATAAATTGTGCATCCAACTGCCTTTCTGGATGTATTTTTTTGCTATCTGAGACGCTTAAATGACAACTTGAAGGCTACCTAGTTGCTACACTGTCTGCTCTGATCATTTTGGGTATATGTATCTCTTTCATCTATCAAATAGTTAGCCAAAAATGCTTCTAAGTAAAGTTTTCAGTATTAGAAAATCCTGAAAGCTGAATCTTTAGGCTTTGACTATTGTTCTTATGTAGTTGTTATTCTGTACAATAAATTGGACTCAAATGTTTTTATTTTATATCAATCTATCTTGGAAAATTACAGTTGAGAAATACTTGTAGAGGTCTTCCTTCCGCTTTTAATAAAAATTGCCTTATTTTAAACAAAAAACTTCCACACTTTCAGCTGTCCATTTGATCTCTCCTTTTTTTAATCAAACCTGAATTTTGAAATATAGGATTTAGGGATCATGCTAGGTTCTTCTTTTTAATTTAAAACTAAACCAGGAAAAAAAAAGGAGAGCTCATCACGTATTTTTTTCTTTCACTGTTGAAAGGATTTCAAGCAAGTGAAATGAGAAATATGTCATCAATGAAACCAAGGTGATGTTAAAAATAAAGTACTTTTTTGAGACTGTCTAGGATTTAGATCAAGTGATTGGAAGTTTTTCTGACTTTGCTATTGATTTGCTAGGGGATGCTGTTTAACTTCTCTGTATTTTTCTGCAGTCGCTCGTATCTCGTAAGATTTTCTTACGCTTTGCATCCGTATTTTTTTATTAACTGATATGTGGAGGGAGAGGAAAAGTAAATAAGGTGCAAAGGGAGACTCCTTACTTATCCAAATACTATCAAACTATAAGAAATTTTACTTTCTGGAAAGAATAATAACCTGCAGAATACAACACTGATAATTCTAAATGGATTGAAGTCAAATCAAATGGGATATGAGAAGCAACAGTAATAATGAAGGCAATTAGTTTACTTTCTCTGAGAGAACAAGATGCTTGCTGCCAACTGAATATCAAATTGCTTGGCAGCTGGGGATGGTGCATGAGGGGGCAGGCGCAGAGTGGTGAATTGGCAGCGGTTATCCTTTTCTCTGTTTCCCAAATACGTTTTAGGGCTGGAGCAGATAGGAGAAGGACATCCCTTTCTGGACAAGCAAGCATGACCTGCCTTGCAGGACAGAGGGGACCTGTGCTGGTGAGCTGAAACTTGCTGCAGGTAGCTCTTCTTGGGAGGTTCTTCTGGAAGTGCATCCAGCCCAGCCCCAAGGGATGATTTAGTACTTTCCTAAAACCCAGAGTATGAGAATGCCTTTAAGTCTGATGAGAGGGGTTTTTGACAAGGTGAATGAGGTGGGGAGGGTTTGCTGAGTAGAGATGGATGTCTTCCAGAACATGAGATTCAGATGTCTGATTTCTACATTGAAAATGTAGCTCAGGGGGATGGCTAAGTCTGCCTGTGATGTGAAACAAAAAGCAAGAAAACACCGATGTACCTGCTGAACTGAGGAAAGACAGATGGCTAGAAATGGTGCCTTGTGGCTGTTGGCCTATATGAATGGGTTACTAATAGTTGAATATCAACGGAATTTAAATTCTGTGATGAAACTGTCCTTGGATAGCTTTGTAGGAAATACATTTGGGTCTTAAAAGGCAGCTGCAACAAGTCATCCTCTCATACTCCAGAAGGTAGCCTCTGATGGAAACTGTTCTCATTGAGGAAAGATACTATGAACAGCTTTGGTTTTTGCTGGTAATGCTGCTGATACTAAGTATGAATGCAAGGTATGGTTTGTGTTTTTTTTTAATTTACTATATCTTCATGGTGAAATCACTCATAAATTAAAAATTTCAGAGCCTTCCTAGCCTGATTTTAGGTAGTAATGAAGTACATATGACCTATTCCTGCTCAACAGAAACCTTTTCTTATGTGGAATTATTATCCAAATTAAAAGTACTTTGTACATTTTGTACAGAAGAAGCAGGAACAGAGAGATGAGCCTTTGCTTTCACAGCATGCTTGTGATTTATCAGGCATTGCATTCTTTCCCTGGGGGAAGGTAGGTCAGCTGAAGCATGCAGTGGGGGATATAAGGTTGTGGGTTTTTTTTTTTATTGCCTCATTTCTGTTACCTGCAAGAGATGTTTTGTACACATGTGCCAAGGTAGCTTTCATTAAGACTGCTTTGGAATTAGCACTATTAAAAGCAAACTATGGGATTTAAAATTTGTATGTTGCTAGGATGAGTTCTCTGTTGTGGTAAAAAATTATAAATTATTTTCACAGAAAAGACAAATGCATGAAAATACTTGTTACTGTGAGAGACGACAGTTCTATGGTATTATATTTCATAAAGCTGCCAAAAAAAATACTGTATGAATAACTAGCAATGCTCTGAAATGTCTAGTGCTGTGTCTGCAAATTCCTCCTTGGCATGAAATATGTTTTGCTGCTGTTATAAAGGTACATCAAAGCCTGGGTTGGGGGAAAATTCAAACTGGCGGGCACAGAAAAAAAGTCTTGGGTGCAAATAGCTGATCTGCCCAGAGTGAGATGAAGCCAAATATTGTTTGCTCTGCATTGTCTGACAGCAGCATTGAGCAAAAAGTACATTGCAGGCCAAATTCGCTGCTTGCATTAACAAGCTGAATGTCACTGAAGTTAGCTGTTTGTACTAACAGTGAATTTGCCTTCCAGGTTTTAAAAGATTCTTACATCCTTTAATTTCAGAACATAAAACAATGTTGATTACCGGGTCTAAATTAACTAATTGTAGAAGTTTTCTATTTCTTGCAGTAGAGGTGGGGGAAAGCTCCTTGTTCTGCTGAGGAGCCTCCTGCCCTGGTTTGCATCACGTGGATCTGGTGCAGGGAAGTTCTCTGTGCAGCCACTCAGGGGGAGATGGATATAAAGGGTAGAGGTCCTTGCCCAAATGTAAGGAGATACCACTGGCAAGGCCCACGGGGCGTCAAACTGGAGAATACAAAGGAATCATGAGGCTGCAGCAAGTGAGCTGAGGAAGCATTTTGGTTCCCTCTCTCTTGACCAGGTCAGACTTGAGGCCATTGAGTGCTGTTTCTCACCAGTTGCATAGATGTTATAGCCCTTAGCTCTGCAATGCCTATTCAGATCAGTCCTAAAGATATTTTGAATTGATTACTGTAAGGCTTGCCCTAATCTTGCTAGTCTTTTAGCCCTGTTTCTTGGGTGGGTGGTGTTGGGAGCCTGTTTGGGGCCCATCAGAAGCAACATTGCTGCCAGTCATGCCAGCTTCCACTCCATCCCCTGCTCCTGTCCCACTATCCTGCAAGCGGTAGAGGTAGGTGAACAGGGAAATCACTTCTACATAGCTAATACTCTGCAGGATGCATTCTGATACAAGGGACTTGATCCTCACCAGGTATAGAAATGTGCTGGTAATTGAAATCTGTTTCATTATTCAAATCCGTAAGTATAGACACAAACACATTAACTTAATTTACAGGCAAAGAGAATAGTTTGGCCTGATAACAATGACGTAATATACTATCCACATCTGTTAGGTCCTCTGGGAGCTTCCCTCTATTTAAATCTCTGTCTGAAATCATCTTGCTTTCACTGTTGTTGGCTTTCATTTGATTATCTATCTTCCAACAAGGGCAGAAATTAGGTTTTTTTTCTTTTTCTGGTTCTAAGTGACTTAACTTTCTTGAATGACTGATAGTTTAAAATAAAATAACATTAAATAAACCTCAGTCCCCCAAAATATGAAACCATTTAGGATGGACAAATTGCATTTAAAAGCTTGTTGGTTTATTTTCCATTTGGTCATCTGCAGAAGAAAAATGTGATTCTTGTTACTTTTTGAATCTGGTCAATTTTCTACAGAAAATTTTTAATTTGTACAATTCTGTATTTTGCACAGGCAAAAGGAAATGGTGTTCTTCAGAAAAATAATTAGTAGTTGAAAAGTTTTGGGATGATTCCACTTAATCTTTTGTTTCTCAGAAAAAGGGAACTCGAGGTAACTCATGAGCTGAATTGCCTTGCTTTGCTCTGGCCTCCATGTTGCCATGTCCTCCAAAAGGGAAAACCAATAACAAAAAATATTGGAAATACCTATGATGCTGGGAAAACCTATTTTTCTGATTATCTTGATTCAGTTTCTTAACCTTTTATTACTACTTTTACTGGTGTACTCTGTGCTTTACAAAACATATGACAAAGACTGAGCTGTGTGACTCTCATAAAACATCCGACTGAAAAAGCAGAATGAATGAAACTTAGTAAAAGTTCATGGCCTTAGTCCCCCACAATCACATGTTTAAGCAAGCTGAGTTTTTAGGAAAGATTTGAATGAGAAGTACTAGTTTGATAGCTTTGGAGTGCTAACGAGGGGAACAGCAGTTTTTTATTTGCCTGACAACAAAAATTTAAGCTCCTGAGTGAACACTTGGCATCAGGGCAGAAGTTGTCATTTATTTGAAACTGATTCTGTATATAGTTAATATGTTTGTTCTAAGGATTTAGCTTCAGGAAAAGGCATAACTTGTCTGGCAGATGAGGAGCTTTTGCAACATGAACTAGCAAAGGTTACTGTCTATTTGCTGCTTTCCTCTGACCTGTTAGCAGAGCCCCTACGGGTGCCATGGTTAATGTGCCAAAGCAGATTCCCACGTCAGTGCTGCCCTAGAAACAACAAAACCTGCTTGTGGAACATGGAATAGGGCTTTCAGGAACAGGATATTATCCTCTGATTTGGGATGAATCCCCATCCAGAGCCACTGTGGAACATGCTGATGCCACTGGTCTGAAATCCCGACACTTCCTTGAAGGAAGCTGTAGCTTTTTAACTGGGAATGGTACAAAGACAAATATCGCAACAGTGCCTGAGTAAACAGGAGACGTAAGAGGTGGGGATGAAAAAGTTGGTTATATGAACTCTGTGTTTTGGCTTAGTAACTTCCTTTACTGTCACAGAATTTCTCTTTACGAGCCTACATAAATGCCTCAAATTTTTGTATATAAGCGAAGACAAAATTTATTCTGTACCTCACATGAGGTACTGGGAGGAAAACTACTTGAAAGACTGAAGCGGTCCATTTAACAGTAAGGACTGTGTATTAGAAATGACTCATGGTTAACACAGCCATTAGTAAAACATCAAGCCCCCAACCCCTCCCCCCCCCCATTTGTTAGTCTGTTTCTGCATGTGTTTTGCTTTTGCACATAAATTACATGGAGGAAATCCTACTACTGGTTTCTAAATGGCACTTTTTATTCCATCTATATAGACTTCCATGCTTAGATATCTGATCCAAAGCTTACTAATAATAATGGCAAGAATGTTGTTGAGTTTGAAATGGTTTGGGTCAGGCCCTTAAGGTGATCTAGTCTAGTGAAAGGTGATATTAAACTATGTGGAACAATGAGATTTTGAAACCCTGTTGTCTCTCAGTAGGTCACTTCTTGAACTATGTATCTTGATTTTCAGACTGCTACAGTCAATGTGTTAATTTTTCTACAGACTACCATTAAAAAAGCTGTATTTCCTAACTGTTCGTTACTGCAAAGTGATATCAGAGAGCTTTACATTTTTATTATTGGAGAAGGAGGCAGGACTGCTAGGAAGAGGACAGGGAGGCAACCATCAGAATTTCACACAGAAAATAAGAAATTAATTTGATAAATAATGGAGAAGTCTGGGACTTTGATAATTCTATTTTTCTGAATGGAATGTGTCTGGAGCATGTTCATTGTACTTGGCTTTATTTTAAAAGTAATACTGTAAATTTTGGGAGAAACTGGAGGCATAACTTCCAGATTAATGGTATTTTTTAAGGAAGTTGCATTCTATTTAATATGTGTAGTTGGATTTTTCTAAACCAATTCAATCTAAATACCTTTTAGATCTAGGTCTTAAAGTTTCATTTCCATCTGCATTCATTGCTTTAATAGATCTTTGGATAAATGTCTAAAGAACTTGGAAGGCAGAATAAGTATTTGATCCACCTAAATCTTCAGCTTTCTCTCGGAGACAGATGAAGTTATGAGCAAATACTATTTTTACTGCTGCTTTCACGTGTATGAATATTACTGAAAATACATCTATAATAATCTTCAAGGAGAATGGGTGTTGCATCTATTATGCAAGTATTATAATGTTTCTAAACCAGATAAAAATAATGTACTCAACAGACACTACAAAATGAACTCCAATCTAATTGCTCTCAACACTGTATTATAACACTCCCATTTGCACCTTGCTAATTATTTCAAACGTTCAAACAAGCCATTTTTAAACTGATCAAAGTCTGTTGCAGTTCTAACACTGATTCATTTCACCATCTAATCATGTTCCCGACAAATTCCTAAGTACTTATTTCCTTGGAAGCAATTTGCAAGTGATGCTGCTCTCAGGGTGTTATGAATTGGTGCAACATCCATCTTCTTGTTAAGAGATACAGCATGAAGCCTGTGTTTGGAAGAGCGTAGAGGATAAGCTGACTTGGTCAAACGTTATTTTCATTTTATGACAGTAGAGCAGATTTTGCACGTATTCTTGAATGTGGCTTTGCACCTGGTTCTTCATGTCTTTCATAGATAAATAGCTATTATAGCATCTCAGGATATGAATGCCTTTAGCATTCTTGCTCTTTGAAATGATTGACCACAGTAAGGGCTGTTTAGAGGAGGGCTGAGATGAGGCAAGCATTTCTCCGGCACTGTCCCGTTCATGTGTATGACAGATATATGAAGATGATGTGTGAAAGTCTAGCTTTACTGGACAGGAAGCCGTTTCTGTGTTTGGGTATTTCCAAACCTTCTAAGACTATCGCTAACTAAAATTTTCTTGGGCTTCCACCATTCCTCATGCCAGAACCTCACAGCTCCCATTTATTTTTCCAAATACTGCACTTAAACTAAAGTCTTGAGGAGTTCCTTCTCACCCCGCCTACAAGTAGTGCTCAGTCCATCTCTTACAAAGCAATGCCTTGGATCAGCACTGGTTTTTGCAGTGTGTTCCGAAAGGAGTGTTTGTTTGTTCCCTCATCTAAATGGACTGTTTGGTGGCGAGTGATTGCCATAGATCACACATCTGTCTTTTAATAGAAACAAGACATTAATCTGTATACAGTAAAAACCTATTAACTTGACCACAGAGGTAACTAGAATTGTAAGGCACTGATAACCTGCAGTTTGTACTGATGTTATTTCATCACCTCTTGTTTGTCTTTTACACTGAATTTCCCTCCACAAAAGGCTGTTTAGTTATGCGTGCCGAGGAATTTGCAATATTAAGCTGGACCATGTTGTACAGATTAATGAATTTCCAAGAATTTGCTATGGCTGTTTTTCCAAGGAATCTTCAATTACAGTTTTATTTTAGTTTACGATGCTTCATTATAATATTTAAAGGTGGAAATAATTGCTTTTCATACCCATTTTGCTGGTTTTATTTGACAATGCAATCTCCAGCAATTTAAGTGGTCTGAAACAAAAATCTGCTCATTGTACTTACCCATCCTTTGTAAGTTTGTGGTAGGGACTTTATTGACGCCAGAGCTGAGCTGACATCAGCAATCCAGTGTTTGCTAGCCTGACACTTCTCCTCAGCAAAAGCTAATCAATTAGACTAGAACCCCTTAGGATGCCTAAGTAGAAAAATTCTTCCTGCTCTTCATCACTGGTTAATTTAAGAGACAAAATTCTATCCATAGGTAAGAATAGATACTGTGTTAGCTAATGACTTGTATGTGTTGACTGTAACACTGCAAAATTTTTCCCTTAGTGCTCTTCTTAAAATACTTACCATTGAGAGGAGAATGCGAACTAGATAATGTCTTTGCACATAAAATTAAGTCACGTTGCTTACTTTGATTTAGGAGTATTTTAAACATTAAGCTTCATAAAATAATGTCAAATCTGAAGACCTCAAATAACTTTGCAGAAGCAAATGATTTAGATAGAAATCTTCCCCTTTGGTGGGGAAGGACTTAGATTAGGAAATGCCTTTAAAAAGGAAACAAAGAAACTACAAAAAAACTGCAAATGGACTCTAATTTGTTGTATCAGTTGACAAGGTGGTTAAAATGTCTCACAAAGAGTACAGAAAATTGCTTAGTAAACCAGTGGAACTGTGGAGAATTTTCATCTCTCTGTCAGGACAGTTGCCCACTTTGATCGTTGTTCCCATGTGCACACACACACTTGGGTGAGTGCTGGAGAGTTCCCTTGCATGGGGAAGTAGGCACCACACAGAGCAGAGACTTTCACAAAGATCTTGTGACTTTTATCCTGTAGAATTAGAGAGGGCACCACTCCTTTGCTACTTTGAGATGCCATTGGGTTTTGGATGTAATGGGCAGATGCCTGTTATCAGTAAGGCTTTGTTAGTCTTGCTGCACCAAAACCAGAGGCAGGATTGGAGCATATCCTGCTTCAAGGGGCTGAGCCAGAGAAAGAAAATTTTTGGTTGGAATGTGAACGGATCTAGACCATCAGCTACAGGTGCAGAGTTATGAGTTTCTGCTCATGAGCTGCTTAAAAGGACGTCTTAAGACTTTTTGCAGAGCAAAATAATTGGAACTGCCTGCATTTAGATTTGTTCTCTGGAAAAACGGGTTTATTCTCTCTTTCAGGAGAGAATTCTGGAGCTTTCAGTTTAATCTTTTATCTTCCCCGCCAGTAGAAGGGTGTCTAGAAGACCTGGAATGTTTGAGAATCGCGTTTGCCCAGCACTTTGCTCCAACGTTCTCCACTGGAAGCACCAAATAGCAGGCTAGGTTGGATGTACACATTTTCCCTTGCACTGAGGCACTGTGAATAATTATCTTGAAAAGATTGCATAATTTCATTAAAGAATTATTATAGCTCAAAACATTCAAAAGATATTTTGAGGATCTTCCTTTGAAACCTAGTACTTTCACATCAAGCTCCATCTTAGGTTTCGTACAAACACTTGCTACAAAAATTAGGCTGAGGGAAATTGATATTTAATAGTAAATTACATGAAAGTTTGTCTGTATTGTGTAAAGGATCTCAAAAATATATTTGAGCCCCAAACTGAGCACCGGGTTTCCAACTTTTCCCACAGGATTTTGGCAGATTTCACAATCCTTGTCCATAGCTGCAGTACTTGCTCAAAGAACAGGAATAAACAATACCGGAGAAAGAGTTGTTGTATAGTGCAGGCTTAAATAACATTAATTTTAAAATATATATATAAAAGAACTACAGATTTAATGTAAATGAACTGGTGAGATGACTGAAAATACAGCTACATATTCACATAGGTTTTAAAAATAATGTCTGTTTAATGTTAGAAGCACAGTGAAATACTGAAGCATTTGATGAGCACAAGTAGGGTAAAGGCTGCTTTTTTTTTTTTTTTTAAGTGATGAATCCTGTACCACATAGAGTGATAGGTGACGTGATTACTAACATTTCCTGTAGTCTGACTTTTCTAGCCATGAAATCTAACATATTTTCAATTATATTTACACTTAAAATGAAATAGATTTGACTCTTGGCAACAGAGAGGCTGCATGGATGTGAAATAGTATACTAACGGTAGCTCCAGTCACAAAATGGCTTTGTGGACAAGGTACCCTAAGCCTATTATGAGAAGAGCTACAGCAAGTTGTTATGGTAACTGGAGCTGTACAGTAAGAGGGTAGGATTAAATACTTGATTTTTTTTTCCCTGTGTGGACTTTTGTGAAGCATTGTTTTCCACATACAAAGAAGAAAAAACATTTCAGAAGAAAATTAATGAGGAAATAGTCCAGTTGAATGTTTGTGTAAATTGGCTGTTGTACTTTCATGAAAGGCCTTAACCCTCATAAATGATTGGTCTAGCCTCCTTTCAGGCAGGGATAAATACATTTACTCCACTAAAGTCAATGCTTGTTTTGGTTGAATGTTTTTAATACATTGTTGCTTTTTGCTATTCCAGTTTTATTATTTCTGTTATGGTGATTCTTTTATTGTTTCCATAGTTTTGCTTAGAGGATGTGTGCATCACGAAATTTTGTGTGTCTGAGAAACTGTGCTTATATTGCAATGCCGCTGCAACGGGTGGTCTGGAAGTTGGAAGGACTCAGAAAAGTGTTGGGCCTGACTGATGGGACAGTGGCTACTGCCTCCATCTTTCTTCCAGAGCCTGCCACAACTGTGCGGCACTCCAGTTATTCTGAATTCTCTTTGATAATGATGTCTTTCTTTCATAGCTGAAAACTTGCTTCAACCATGTTTAACAGTGACATAAACACATTTTTCTATGATCATATTCAGTAGAAGTAATTGGTTGGACTCCTGCTTTTGTGCGTAATTGTGTAAGACTGCTTGTTATCACTGTCGTTGTTCCTGTTGGATCTCTTTCATATATATTTATGCATTATTTTTGAGGGACAAGTAATTTTTTTTTAGCAGTATATCACGTTTGACAAGCTCCTATGTCCTTTGTCTTGTGAGAATTTTGGTTGCTTTTGTTTCACGAAGCATCTTATTTTTTAAATTTATTTTGGAGAGTAAATATGCTGATAAGGTGTACCGCACTTTTATCAGAGTTCTGACTCTGGCTATCTGAGGGTCTTTTGCACTTAAAATGCTTACCAATATGTTGCCACAAATGCTGAAGTCTTTAGAGTTTACATTGCTGAACAGGCTCCACAAACTGCCTTGAGCCTACTGGTTACCAGCTCAGTTGGATTAGAACTGGTCAATTTTATCATGGGTATTTTTTTCTAAAGCACTTTACTCTTCACATTTACAGTCCACTTGAGTCATAGCTCAGAGATAAGAGTTAAACTTTACTGGCCATCAAAGTGATCCTCAGGCACCCTAGGAGACTCTCTACTCTTTGCAGTTAAAGGCTGTAGCTGTATAAAACACTACAAATCAAATGTTGAGTTAGAGTCTTGCAAAAATATAGGGGGTCTCCATTATGTTTGTATTTCTTATGTTTATTTCCTGTAATGAATTCCCCTATTCAGATGCATAAATTTAAGCATGTGCCATTTAAAAACTGAGGCTTGCTGGTTAGGGAACATAAAGCAGACTGTGTATATAATATGCCAAGAATAAGAAAAGAATAACAAAGTAGATTGCAAGATACCATCCTGATAGAGAATGATAAAATATGCATGGTTCAGACGACAATAACACAAATAAAATGCAACATTTTACAGAAGTGAACCAAAGCTCCTGACATAGCTCTGGCACTTGCATGTGAGTGGTGATTATTCAAATGTCTCCGTGATTAATTCAGTTTGTATTGATGCAAATGATCCTAGAGGAGACCTGTGAGAGCTAATGCATTTTGGTTCTGTGGCTTTCCAATGATAGCACAAAACAGCAAAGAGGAAAGTCATTTTCATGATATTAATAATGGCATTACAGAATCAGGTCATTTAAAAGAATGGTGCTGACTCAGCTGTAGTAGTGTAGGGTTGAACGTAGAGATTAATTCTTGAACATGCTACATAAAAATCCGCTGCTGGATATCTCATTGCACTAAAGCATATTTCCTCCTTTGTAGGAAATATTTAAAATGACAGCGGTTGATTTGATGCCTTCTTCCCTGCTGTTAGGAATACTTTTATAACATCAGAGCTCTTTCTGTTGAAGTATTTACCTTTACTCTGTGAGAGGGGGCTCGCCTTTCTCCCTCCTCCTTCCCAGGAACTGAAATCAGCTCCTTCTTTTATAATTCCCTGAAGGTCAGTGAAAGTCCAAGGCGATCATAACTGCTCTGCATGAATAGCTGTCTCGGCCAAGGAATCTTATTAAAATTAGTGATGAGAGGGAGCAAACATTTCCTTTTTGTGAAAGGACATCTTCATAGATGTCACTGGAGGAAGGCTTCTGGCTGGCTCTTGCTACTTTAGGCAGTTCTAGTGTTAGACATCTGTGCTTCTCTTTTGCATTTTTTTTATGGTCAGGCCAATGAGCTTAGCAGATATGCTGAAAGGTGATTCTTGCACAAGTTCCTTTGCGAGGGAGAAAAGAAAAAACACAAGTTGCCACTTTTTTTTTTTTTTAACGGAGCAAGTTACAAATGCACCACATAAAAATTTTGCCCCCTATTTTGAAAAGACAACAAGAAAAAAGATGTTTAAGTCAAAATGCTTAAAAGCAGCCCCTACTTGTTTTTTATTTTCTCATGTAGAGTTCTTGGGGGTAGGCCTAAAGAAATAGGGAAATAATTTTTGTACCTTTACAATGTACTGTTTCTGCATTAGTGATATTTTTACTTGCTTTGATGAAGAGAACAAGAAAAGCCTTTTTTTTCTTTTGTGGAACTACAAAATTAAAACCGAGTTGAAAGTTAAACACACATTTGTCACTTTATTATTTCTTTCTGACATTGCATTTTTCTGATTCCAACAGATTTATGTTTAAGTAATAGAGTACTTATTTGCAAAGTAAATAAGAAAATAATGTAACACAATCTAGACAAAACCTCAGACTGAGTTTATTAAATGGGGTCAGTTAATGAGATTTGTACTTTGAGTTTGCTGATGACCAGGAAAAAAAATGAGAGAGGAGAGCATTAGTGAAGGTTATTAGGAACATCATCTAGTAATTAGAGGCATGAATAGTTCTGAGATTCTGTAACAACGCTGGAAGCTGAGACTTATTTTCCTCCTTAGCATCTTGGGTGGTAAATAATTGGGCTACTTTGGCCTGCCTGCACTTGAAAGTAAAGCTCATATTTTCTTGCTGAGAGTTGTTTCCACACTTTGTGTTTCAAAATAGGTCAGATGTGTGCCATCCCCTTTGGCTCTGTATTGAGTCATATCACATAGCTGCAAACTCGCTGTCTTCTCCGAGAAAGTTGCAGTTTGCTGTCTGGGAATACAGACTTTGGCTGGGAGGATTAATTCTTAGTGAGAATGCAGCATGACAGTCTCGCTCCCACAAGGACTTGTTCCACAAGTATCATGCTAAGATTCCTTCCCAAATGTTAAGATATTTTTTGGGTAGGATTTGGCTGGGGGCTTTGTGACAAAGCCTTTGATGCTGATTCAAATCATCTGCCCCTTTTGCTCTTCTACCAGGTTGGATCTGTACCGTGGTGCATTGCAGAGAATGGCCCCTGCTGTCCTGCTGATGCTCAGCCCTTAACAATCCCAAACGCTCCTGGTTCAGCTTCACTGGCCTTGCTTCCTCCTTGTCGTTCCTTCTCTGGGTGCAGGTCTCACCTGCTCCTCTAGCTGTGTTGGAGGGAGTTAGTGGCGTCACCTGCCTTGCTGACTACCTCTTGCAGTCGAAAAAGAGTGAAATGCAAGCACTTTTGAAAGTCTTTTACTCTCTATTCCTCATGTCCAGATCGCAACCATAGTCCTGCTGCCCAGAGGGCTGTCACAGGTCCATGTGCAACCAAGGCTGAGTATCTGTACTGCCCTGTCTTGATGACATTTCTGAAACGAGATTCACTCATCAATTGATCATATTTTCATGAAAAACATAGTCAGATGTCAAAATACTACTACGTCAGCCTGCACTAGGCTTCTTCTGAATTAAATGGGGGTTGTGTAATATTGAATGATGAGTTATGTGAGTTTTGGCTGTGTCTGGGACTGTTATCATATTTGTCTGCGTTGAAGGACTGGAAATTGGTGCATTGCCTCAAAGTTTGCACAGGTGGGAGAATGACGTGGAAGAGTGAGTCATATCATTTTGAAATGGGAAAGGGGGCTAAAAAACATTGTTTTAATGTTTGTTTTTCCTGTTGGTGTGATTCCGTTTTTAACCACTTTATTATTCTCTGTAGTTATTTTCTGCAGAGACATTTGCCAAGGATTAGTTTTTGTTTGGTTGCAAATATTGTATGGCAGCTGGAAGCCTTTTTATGCAGTTTTAAAAAGCTGAGAAACTGGTTGTCAATGTGTGAAAAGTTCTTTGCTGGTACTGTAAACTGCCTTTCATTAGGATGTTGTATATTTAATGATTGCTAGCCCAATGGGGCATGTAGAATTTCCTGCTGTGGTCTTCTGTACAGATTTACTGGAGAAAGACACTGGAAAATGTTGCTGGTGTGCAGCAATGCATGGAAAACATTCGTGTTTGTGTAAAAGTGATGGAAATCCTCAAGAACAGTTACTAGATTAAAACAAAGCCAAAAGCTTTGTGATTTTAGATGAGTTATCTGCACACAAATATTGGCAGGTAGGGTAGATGTTAGGTTTTATCACTGCCTCTGGGCAGCCAGAAAACTTTCAAATGCAGGATTAAACTGCTTTTCTTTTGGAAAAATGAAATGTTGTTTCTCATTTGTTTGCATGTGTGTGCAAAATTACAGAACAGCAGCTATAAATTGGACCATACAACTTGCAAATAGAAGGCCATCTTTCATCTCTTATGTGAAATTTTGAGATGTGCTGTCTGTCAAATCTTGTCCCAGCTTCTTTCTGTTTTGAAGTTTGTTACTTGTCAGAGTCTGTGATTTTTTTTTTTGTTTCTTGCCATATTGGAAAGGCATGGCGCTCTGAATGCAGATGTCAAAACAACCAGTGAACTGGATGCATTGGATCAAATAGGTCTGACTGAGGAAAATATGATATAGCTCAGGCTAGAGGGGAGCTGACACAGTTCTAAACTAAAGCTATTTGAGTTGTTTTCTGAAGGCAAAATGTCTGGGGATAAAAAGGCAATTTTTAGACCAGTGACTGGAAAGGAAGTGACTGACACAAGAGCTGCAAGGAGATCCTATGTTGGCCTCAGATTTAGGTGGTATTTGAGGGCCAGTTTGCAGGCCAGACACTGCTGCTCTTGCTTTGAGCTAGAATATTAACAGTAGAATAGATATTAAAAATACAGTTCACATTTTAATTTTTAGCATTTCAATTTGATAATGAAATTGTGTCTGTCATTATTCTGTTGATGATCACTTTAGATTTTAGTTGTAAATCCAGAATTTGTATATATTTGCTCCAAGACAAACATTAGTATCAAGAGCACTATGCTTCCACTAACTCATCTCTCATGTGGCTCAGTCCTCTCAAGAGAGTCAATCCTTTTCCAGATTCACCCAAGCAGGTGACCATCTCTGGGGGTTTTCTACAAGTGACCTGGTATGATTCTGCAGATAATCCCACTTGGAGGGTGAAACTGGACTGGAGAGCTTCAGAGGTCTCCTGCAAACAGCATTTCAGTGATTCTGTTCCCAGTCTACTTGACCCAGTTTGAACTTCCCAAGACCTTGAATGTTTGTAAAAGCTGGATCCATTCAGCACTCCACCAAGTACAAGTTTCAGAAGAAAGCCTTCAGGTATAGACACTAAGTAAGTATAGCTCTCCAAGTAAGTGTTGCTTTTCAGTATGAAGGTAAGACCTATTTCAGCAGAGGTTTTTTAATAATCTCCTATAGGAACTGCACTGGGAGTTGCTGCTTCAAATGAAAATTATACTTTTTTGACCTTGACTTCTCTAATATAAGCCCACAGCAGCATATATATGTTTATGCAGGCAAAAACAATCCTATCAGATCCCACTTTGCATATGTAATTTGGTTACAGGGAAGAGAATGAGAGAACAAGCTGCTTGTGGCAAATATAAATAAATTAATTCATTACTGCATAGCGTTTCTTGCTGTGGCATGACAGGATGTTTTCAAATCTTGTAGTACAAAGTCTTATTGTCTTGGTTTGACCAGATGGACTAATGATCTTTTGGGTCCTATTATCTATGATCTGATGACATTTTAAAATATTTGGAATCTGCACTATACAAATTTTAGATACAGCACTAAAAGAAGCATAGAAGAATGCCATTGGTTATTTTCTCTGTAATTTTTTTGGTGATTAGTACTGTAAGAAAGTAAAAGTGATACCATCTTCACAGAGACAGGAGTCTCTGTGAAGATGGTACTGATGCAGAAACTTGAGCAGAGAGACAAAGCCACGTGTCATGGACCACACAGCAAGTCAGATGCTTCTTTCTCTTCATTAATTCTGATGATAAAATCAATGTGAAATAATTTCTTACACTGATCTGGAACAGCTGTTGACGATCCCTTAACAGAACCCAAGTAGGAATAATGTCAAACCAAAATAACTCTCTAAGTAACAAGACACAAATTAATAAAACCACAAAATGTAGGGTCATAGTATGAACTCTGGTTTAATCCTAAAGAGAAAAGAAATCCGAGAGGAATTAAAATATTCTTGAAGTGTATTTGGAGTGTCTTCTGTCTAGGAATTTATATTCTTCTCATCACTGTGAATGCTAAATATCTAAACAGGCAAGGTTGAAGTGATTTCTGTGGGGGAGGGATGGGGAAAGCAGTTAGAAGCTATGCCACAGATGTTGCTGCCCTAATTATAAGGTAATTTTGTCACTGAGATTTGCCAGCTGGATACATTTATTGATCCTCAATTCTTTTTGGGTTTATATGTGATAGTGATGACTGAAGGACTCTCTTAAATTTTTTTTTTTTTTCCAATTGTGCAGCTGAAAATGTTGTAACAGTTTGTTTCCATTTGACTTCCATACTCCAGTACAATTTCTTTCCAGAAAAGCTCTGCAGAAGAAATTAGCTTTTCACAATATATCACAAAAGACAGGTAGATCCCTGTACATCAGGAGTAATATTCAACCATCTAGGAAACAAGCTCTTTCGTACCACTACAGTGTTGCATTATCAAGGAGTGAAAAGCAGACCTCATTTCAGATGTACCCTGTTTTGGAAGGAAGAGAAAATTCTGTGATTCATGCAAAAGTCAGGTAACCAAAAGCTCAGGTAATTTCAGATATTTCAGGTAACTCTTGACAGGCTTTTGAGTAAGTCATATCTGTCTTTCTGTGACTAAAAAAGGGATAATCCCTCTTTTCTCTTCCTTGTACTGTGTCACAGAGCACTAGTGATTTGTTCACCCCTGAGGAAAACACGAACTGTTATGATGATGTAAAATGCTATGTCTGCATGTGGTTAAATAACTGCAGTTTTCAGCAATATCTATTGCTGCTTACTTTGATGCACCCAGCTGTAACTCCGTGGATCGGTATCAGGCCCTGACACTGTGTTCCGAAGCCTCAGAAGAGGTAAATCTGTTCCCTAAGTTTTCTTTTCCTAAATCTAAACAGAGAGATAGGGTGTCATCCTTTCTTACTGAGTAGAGCAAAGAAGGTCTGGACTCTGAGTGTCCTCTGCGGGGCCGATGATCGGGTCTGGGCCCACTGTGTCGGGCTGATGGCACCGCATAGGTCCTGGCGGGTGGGAGCCAGTGCCAAGAGCTGACACTGCAGTGCTCCAGCCTCCGTAACAACATCTCCTCAGTCACAGCTGCATGGCTTGAAAGGCTGGAAGGGACTGGGGCTACTTCTTACGGTACATCAGTCTAGGACCTGACTGGATTCGCTTCTGCTAATTCACATTCCCAGACATGCAGAATCCACTTCAGCCACTAGAATTTGATGAAATCGACTGGGGAGATATAATGAAATGCTTTCACACGAAATAAAATCTGCCAGAATATTCTCTGTGCTCAGCCCTGGCTCTGCTTTATGAGGCTGGGCGATTTCCTTCAAAGTGCACTAGGGGGCACTTTAAGACTGATGGAGGGAAGCAGAAAACTGCAACACTAATTCCACATCATCATGAGCAGAGTAAACAGTCTGGTGCAAAACAAAATATAAAAAAACCCATAAGCAATTAAATATGTATTTAGCAGCAAGTGTGATTCGATTCCTGTTTTTCCCCCAGCAACTGCACTTGCTGAAACTGGACATGCAACAGAAAATTACATTCTTGTTCTAAACAGATTGTATCGTTGTCATCTTGTTCTAAATAAATGGACTTTGCTTTTCAGAATCTAGCCAAACACAGGATCAGATGCTATATTTTTTCTTTAATCAGCCTGTGTATCTACAGCTTTCTGTGGTGGTAGGTTTGCAATTTTTTCATTTCTTCACAGGAACTGTTGAAATTTCTGTTCTCCAACATTCTTGTATATTTTATTTCTTTCAACTGGTTTTATCTGTCTTAAGCCCATCCAGAACTAAAGTTCTGTTCCAGGACAACCCTCTGGAGTGTCTCCTGAGCATGAGAAACTGCTTTTGCTGCCATGTCAATGTCCATTCATCTGCCAGGAATATATGTTTGCCAAAGTGTATGAATTCTGTAATGATTTGTCTTGTTAAGCACATTAGAAGGACATAATAATCATAACTCCTAATGCTAAGAGAGTTTTTCCTTCTGAATAGCTTAGGAAATCTTAGAAGTAATCATATTAATGTGATACATGCAGATAAACTAACAGAAGCATAGCTTTGTTATACGTTTCTTTCCACTAAAAAACAGACCATCCTTTTGCTAAGAATTTGATTTCGTAGTATCAATAAGCTATATAAACAGTGAAAAGGTAGATAAGAATAACCCATTCAGTTCTCTGCAACAGGAAAGTGTACAGTACATAGCTGAGATGACTTGATGTCTTGCAATGACAATAGGTTTATACTGGGTAGTGTATAAAATAGCCAAAGAATAAATGCAAACCTTTTCTTGGGTTTCATTTGTGGGCTATATTGTCACTCTGTGCTTTTTTTTTCCTGCCTTCACTGTCCAGAAGACTGCAGTTCTCTGTTTCCGATACTGATGCTCTTGCTTATTCTAAGAAGCTGGTAGAAGTGTTCAGTATTAGTGGATGCACTATTTTTTTTTTTTTGGCAGGAAATACTATTTTATTGAAGCTGAAACTTGGTGGAAACAATGATTAAAATAAAACTTTGTCAGGAATGTGTCTCAACATCAGGAATACCGAGACAGTGCTAAAAATATGTTCACCCTAGAAGACCTAACAGCCAGCCACTGAGGATGAGTGTTGCTTTTAGTTTGGTACTTACACTGCACAGAGGCCTCTATGCAGCCTCCGTATAAAGGAGTATGTAGCTATACCTATTGCAAGTGCCATGCCAACCTGCTATGTAAAATTATTCTAAGAAAACTCTGAAAAAGTTAGAAAACTAATGTGAACAGAGAGCTCTGCAGGCATGACCCAAGGGCTGCTTTCGACTGTAGTATCTGCATAGTCAGATGCTTGCTCTGAGCCAACTTCAGCCTGAAGCTTTCAGACCTGTTAGTGTGCAGCTATGCCTGCAATAAAATCTCCTGCTCCTCCAGTGGACAGCTAGGCATGGCAGAGCCATGTGCTAACAGGGCTGTCGGGTGCTGAGCTGGTGCGGGCTCACAGCCAGCTGCTTTGGGGAACAAATGGGGCCCACACGTGGCTGTTTTCTCTGAGCAGAGAGAACACATATGTCTACAGTAAACAAGAAGTATGTGTGACTGGAAATCGATAGGATGAGCTTAGCAGATGAGAAATAAGGTCTAACTGGTGATTAAACAACATGGGTGGTTGAAACAACTAGATGTCAGTACATTTACCTCTCTCCTTTCTGGAGGGAAGCTAGATTGAAGAGCTTGAATTTCACCACTCCTGCCACATCCTGGGATCCCTCAAGATACTGCTGGGCTTTGGTTAACCTAGGCTTGGGAGAGAGACAGAGACCAGTCAGACAGCTGGAGTAAGAAGGGATCCTAAAAGATGTTTGGGTTAATGGGCCTCAGCTGTCTGAAATGATTGTCTTGCTCTTATAGGCTCCCTGACCCCTGCTGTGACTGCCTCCTACCCAGATAAGACTGTGACTTCTGAAACATTGTGATGTGAACCTTTGAACAAAGATGCAGATTGACAATTCTCAGGTGATGGTGGAAGTGGTAGAAGTTCACTGCCTCTTTGGCAGCCCTATGGTCTGCTCCTTTTCTTCCTCTGTCCATGGATGACTTATGTGTTAGAGAATATCTTTCCAGTGCTATTGAATAACTAAGCCTTGTGCCAATATATGTGGTTATTTTCAAACTTTCTATGTCAAATGTAACTATAAGTATTGCTTTGAAAGTGTAGGTCTTGGTAGCAGTTACCAAAGTGTCTTGAGTAAGCTTCTCAAGTAGGTCTTCTAGTCTGCACTGAGCTGCCATGATTACACCAAGAGCAACAACCATCTAGTTAGTTTAAAGCTAGCTTTGGTGTGTCTGTGCAAACAGCACTGATATGGCCTGTCACTGTGCATGTGTGTGGATATGTGTACATACACATCATGTAACTAATGTGTGGTGGTGTAAGATTCACAAAAAGGTATTATATGTTTTAGCTTTTTGATATTGTAGGTGCTTCTGATTTTGCCTTGTTGTTTCCTGTTCTTAAAATTAACCTAATTCATCCCACAGAATGCCTTGATGTCCTACAAAGGATTTCTTCTAGCATTGTAATCATCCTGTGCAATGTGTTTGGTGGTAGAAAAGACTCTCTCATAAAAGAAGCCAACCCCCATCTAGAAATACCTCCCTTTAGATTTGAACTTCTCTTTTGTTTATTTTCCTGTTTTCCAGAAATTGTTGAAAAGTAATAATGGTTATTGTCTTCTAAGAAGCTAGAGTGTGCGAACCTTAGAACTCTGATTTATTTCAGTGCTTAATATTGTAAAGGGATAGTGAAGTCATATTAGCCCCACAGACTTTTTTTTGCTTATCATATTCCACTGAATTAGCCCATAAGGCATTGACTGGGATTCTGGAGACCAGTCTTCAAGTCCCTGCCTTGTTTAGTTCAGAGCAGAAAAGTGAACCTCCATGTCTGCTTTCCTTTGCAGGTGTCAGAGTCAATGGGTTAGCCCGAAGTTGTGGTGGTTCTGGTTATTTTTTTATTTTTTTTTTTTAAATGACTTCTGATTCAAACCAGTGGGAAATAAAAAAAAATCTGAAAACCAGAAATACTTTGCAAACTAGACAGCCATTTTTGTTCATCCCTGGTTCTAGTGAATATGTTTTCAATCTTCCTAATTCTTTTGTTAGCAAGTACAGTCTTGTGTGTAGTCAGAGTGGAGAAAGGATGCAAAAATATTGCAAAAACTTTCTAACACAGAAAACTGTCCTGGGGAGTCTCCTCATCACAGCTGTTATAGTATGAACTAATCAGATTTTTTTTTTGGTGGTTTGAAACTCTTGGTGGCAAGTTACTGTGTATCAGAATGATTCTTCCTGTGCGTTCCACTACTTGCAAACCTAGCTTTGAATCCATAGCTAATTATAATCTCTGTTATTGCTTAGGCTTTTTATCTAAAAGAATCTACACCATCAGCGGTTCCCAGTGTTTCCGGTGCAGTATGGTGTACACATGTTCCTAGAGTACTCGAGGGCATATAGGTCATGATCTGCTTCTCTTAGGGATGTGAATGCACTCTTGTAATACAGCTAAAAGAGATGAATGTTCCCATCGGGTTACCACAAGTGTACACATGACACGATGAAAAGTTTTTGCACTTTGGTCACGTGTTTGGAAAGCCGACCAAACTGATCACAGAACCACAGACTCATTGAGGTGGGAGGGGACATCTGGAGATCATCCAATCCATCCCCCCTGCTCCAAGCAGGGTCAGTTAGAGCAGGTTGCTTAGGGCTGTGTCAAATCTGATTTTGAGTATCTCCAGGGACCAAGAATCCACAACTTCTCTAGGCAACCAGTTCCAGTGTTTAATCTCCCTCACAGTAAAAATGTGGGGTTTTTTTCTTTTTTTTTCTGCTGGTTAAATTTCTGATGGTTATTTCATGTATTTGAACTTATGGCTGGTACAACTGAGAAGAGTCTGTCTCCACCTCCTTTACTCACATCATCAGCTGTGAGCCTCTGTTTCTCCAGGTGGAAGAGTTCCAGCTCTCTCAACCTTTCCTTGTATAAGAGATGCTCTAGTCCCTTAATCATCTTCGTGGCCCTTAAATGGACTTGCACCAATATGTCCATGTGTCTTTTGTAGTGGGGACTGGACCCAGCACTCAGTGGCTTCACCAGTGCTGAACGAGAGAGAAGAATCACTTTTCTAGGCCTGCTGGCAACACTCTACCTAGCACAAGCCAAGAGACTGCTGTCTGTCTTTGCCACAAGGGCATATCGCTGGCTTGTGATCAACTTATCCAACATCTCCTTTGCAGAATCCATCTCTGCAGAGCTGCTTTCGAGCCAGTTGGCATCCCGCCTGTGCTGGTGCATGGAGTTATTCCTTCCTAGATGCAGGGCTTCTGCCCTTCCCATTTCATAAGCTTTCTCTTGGCTCATTTCTCCAGGCTGTCGAGGTCCCTCTGAATGGCAGCACAACCATCTGGTGTACCAGCCACTCCACCCCATCCACGTGCACTCAGGCCTATGTTTCAGGTCATTAATGAACACGTTAACCAACTCTGGCCCCTGTATCAACCCCAGAGGTACACTGTTAGTGATTGGTCTCAGCTGGACCTTGCGCTGCTGATCACAGCACTTTGAACCTGGCAGTTCAGCCAGTTTTTGGTTCACCTTACTGTCCACTAACCTAGTCTGTATTTCATCAATATGTCTATGAGAAAGTTATGGAATAAAGTGTCGAAAGCCTTGCTAAAGTCAAGGTAAAAATATCCACTCTGGTCCCCTCATCCACCGAGCTAGTGATTTCATCATAAAAGGCTATTAGGTTGGTCAAACCTGACGTTTGCTTCTTAAGTGCGTGCTGACTTCCCGCTCCCTGTCTGTCATATTTTTGGAAATACCTTCCAAGGTTATTTGCTCCATTACCTTCCCAGGGGCCGAGGTGAGGCTGACTGCCCTGTAGATTCCCTGCCAGATTCAGCTCCAGATGGGTTTTGGTGTACCAAACTCCATCACTGCACATTTGGACAGTATTTCTGTTTTTCTCATGGATCACCTGTCCCTGCTGCCACCTCTTATTAAGTTTTTTGATAGAAGAGTTTTTCAGGAGCTCCCTGCCACCTTTACTTGGTTTTCTGCACATTGGGATGGACTGTTCTTGAACTTGGAGGAAGTGTCTCTTGAAAAATTAAACATCTCTCCTGAATCTTTCATTCCAGTGTCATAGTCCATGTGATTGTTCCAAGCAGGTCCCTGAACAAGCCGTAGTCTACTCTTCTCAGTTCCAGAGCTGTAATCGAGCTATTTGCCTTGTTCTCTTCTCCATGGATCCTGAACTCCACATCTCATTGTCACTGCAGCCAGCGCTGTCCCCAGCGTTCACAGCCCCAGTCAGCTCTTCCTTGTATGTAAGTACAAGGTCTAACAGAGCATCTCCACTTTTTGGCTTCTTCATCACTGGTGTCAGGAAGTCATCTTCAATGCACACCTGAAACATCCTTGATTGCTTGTGCTGTGTTGCATTGTCCCTCCACCAGCTATTGGGGTGGTCAAAGTCTGCATGAGGACCAGGGCCTGTGCATGTGAGGCTTATTTCAGCTGTATGAAGAAGACCACAAAATCCAGTATTTCCTCTTGATCAGGTGGGTGGTAGCAGACATTTACTACAACATTATTGATTTTGACCTACCCAATGATTCTGACCGATAAGCTGTCAGCTGGCTCATTTTCTGTCTGCTGCTCTCACATCAAGGGCAATTCCCCCTCCTCATCATCCTGGCCTTCCCAATGATGCATCCATCAGTATCCACTACCACCTTCTTAACAAGTCTGTATCCACCCATTGCAGCACCCAAGTTGAGTGAGCTACCCACCATGTTTCCATGATCCAAATGAGGTTGTACCTGTAACTGCACACAGATGTCTAATTATTCTTGCCCGTTCCCCATGCTGTGAACGCTAGTGTACAGGCAATTTCAGAGAGACACTGGTTTACTAATTTCTGAGAAAACACATGCAATCTACTGTCCTTTTGGCATTTCATTTATGCGCATAGACTTGGGGTGGGCCATTCAGCCCAGTTCCACTGATTGAGGTGTCTCCTGTCCACATCATGCTGCACACTTTATTTGCCAACCCTGTCCATCTCTTCCTTGCTGTATTGGGTGTTGCCATCTCTCTCTGGCCCCTTGTTCTTAGTTCAAAGCTCTCCTCACCAGGCTGGCCAACCTGTTGGCAAAGATGCTTTTGTTCCATTTGGTTGAATGGATCCTGTCTCTTCCAAGCAGTCCCCAGTCATCAAAGAGGATGCCAGGGCTAGTTACTCCAGTCACTGGTGGGGATCGTGCCCTGTATAATGTCACTACCTCTGTGTAGCCACATATAAAGAGTTTTTGGCCCTCTTCTGCACAAACTGCTGCACTCTAGGCCTCTTCCTAGTACCTACTGAAAGTTTGTTTGACCCTTCCTAATCACCTGACTAGGGCTAGAACACCCTTTGATCAAGAACAGCTGCCAAATCTTGTTAGAAGTTGCTAGAGCTTGTTCGAAGTTGCAGCCTCCTGTTATTCTTTCCTGGTAGCAGCAGGTACCTTGATGCTCCGCTGAGAGTTCCCAGGAGTCCTCCAGCAATCCCAGGAGTTCAGGAAGATCTAGCTGCAAAGCCCAGAAACTGCTGTGCAAGCTGCTGCATCTGAATTTAACACTGAGGAGGTCAGCTAGAAGCAGGTTGTAATTGGCTGTTTAAGGCATTCATTCTCCCTCCTGCCTGTGTGTAAGGTGCCCCTGACTGCAAAACAGCAAGCGAAGAGGTAGATGAATTGTACTGGTGCACTACCTCTGAAACAAGACTGTAGGTTCACTGCCTCTTGTTATATTTATTATATACAAAAGGATAGGACTTGGAATAAAGACTGCCTTTGAATTTCATCCTCAGTTGACTAGGTTTTTTTAATCTTTTCTGCATGTTTCAGGTTGTTCAGAAACAGCCTATTCTGGATTTAAGAAAACTAGCAACATACCTAATATTGTAGATGGCAGCAGACTCTGCCTACTGCTGACACTTTGTACTGTTTTGTCATCATAAGTACAATGGAAGAGCACTCTTGTTGTTAAAACTTTTCTTTCCATCTGCTCATTCTGACTTTAAGCATAAGCCTGCTTAACACAAAGGGAAGGCATTCTATCTAGCAAGGAGAGGTTCAGGAGGGTTCACTGTAAACAAACTGATGAGATGAATGTAAACAGGAGCAGTGTGTTCTACTACAGATGGCTACCCCTCCCTCTTGCCTTATAATTCCCATGTTCATAATGAAATATTTTCATTCCTTAGAATCCTATAATGAAATGTGAGTTAGCAAGAAATGATTTTTTTTCAAAGTGAGGTTGAATTCTTCATCTGCTGCCAGTGATAATGGATGACTGAAGAATTAAAACCCTGACTTCATATCTGACTTTCCTTTGGGAAGGAGGTTGGACCAGATTACTTCCTTCCAACTTACTTACCTCCTGTATGAGATGCAACAGCATTATTTGTCAATATAGTAGTTTGGTATTTGACCGCACCAGTACAGAAATTAGCACTGCTATCAAAAACTCTGTCTTACCTAATTGCTAACCCTTCTGTTGTATTTCTTCTGTAAATTGTTACTGGATGAATGAGGAAATTTGTAATGCACTCTATTTCTATCTAGAAGCTAATGTTCAACTACTTTAAAGATGATGAAAGGCCTGGAGCACTTTCCCTGTGAGGAGAGACTGAGGGAACTGAGCTTGTTCAACATGGAGAAGAGACAGCTTTTGATTCACCCAACAGCCGCTCCCAGTACCTATGAGGAGGTCATCAAGAAGATGGAGCCGGGTTCGAGGAATCTGACCTCAGAGCTGGCTCCACTTTGAGTAGGAGGTTGGACTAGAGACCTCCTGATGTCCCTTCTGAGCTGAATTATCCTGTGAATATGAATTTAATTAGGCTTGCATCCTCGGGTATCATATTTCTTGCCTTCCTGGTTGTGAGAGGAGACTTGACTATTGTAACCTATGCAGTGATGTCATCTGAAGTTTGGGGAGAGAATCCAATGGAAGGAGGACTTGCAATTGATAAATTCAAGGGAGGAGATGATCGTTACCACTTTTGGCCCCAAACAGACTAGAGCGCTCTTCTTTTGATGGTGTGGCCTCTCAGTTCAGTTCCTAACTGACTATTCTGGTCGTGCAAGGAGTGATTAGTAGCATAACTTTTCAGTTCTGATCTTCCTGCATCTCTGGATTTCTTACTTGCTTTTTGAACATGATTCAAACTTGAAGGATTTCCCTGTGGTTGTGATAGCTAGAGCTGTGCTTTTCTTACTTTTTCTTTTTTTTTTTCCTTCCCTTCCCCTCCTCTTGAAGATGAAATTCTATAGAATTAGAAGAAAGCTGCAAAAATGTGTAGGATCCGTGCATGATATACATGATCAAGGATTATGCACAATTTGAACTCTCTTTGTGCTTTCCTTACCCCCACTACTCAACACCTATTCCGCTTGTTATATCTTAGCAAAACACTGAGGTTTCACACTGTTGTTGCTGATGTTGACTTGCAGATATGCACAGTCAATATTCAGTCTGCTGAAAAGCTGGTGGAATCACTTTGAATTGGTATCATTGAGCAGCTAATCTTCAGCTCACCTTCTTGACTTTGATCTATTTCTAGGATAAGTGGTTCAGAGAAACCAGAGCTGCTGCTTCTCACAGGTGAATGGTTAGCACAAAAGTAGCAGTTCCGATCCCTGTCTTCTGCTATGATTCCTACATTTGTTTTGTTTAAATGGTGCCTAACATCTACCACTGTGCAGGGTTTAGGAGAAGCTGTTGCTTTGGTGGCTAGGGGAAATAGCGTGTGCTCCAGACTGTATTTCCTTGCTCCATCCAAGCCCAGATGGTGAGATGACTGGCAGAGCTGCAGTGCTGTCTGTTCGTATCACTGAAATGTAATCTCTGCCTTGCTGCTTTCTTTTCTGGATGAAGCCTGGGCTATTGATTTTGCTGTGTTGGAATTGCCTGCACATATTTGGAGACACAGCTGGGGCTTTTTATTATTGTAGTTCCTTCTCATTATTGTTAGTGATCCCTGTAGTGATGAAGAGAAAAGGAAAGAAGTTTGCTCATTTCTGAAAGTCTTTAAAGATGGACCTTCAGACTGGATATCAGCAACTATACCTCCTTTTATTTTAAAGAATATTTCTAGGATTGCAACAAGCAGGTTTTGCAAACTACAAGCAGAGAAAAAAACATTTTTAGCTGCAGAAATGCATGTTGGAGTGCACAGCGTTCCTTCCAGATGAGTTCTAGGACATCTGTATGTTGTGTCTTTGTCTGAAAGGAGCCTCTCAGTCGCCCTGAATTTCTCAAAGCCAAGCTGGTTACATTGTTCTTTCAGTCTACAGTGGCTTTGACTTCCAGTTACTAAACACTGATGTACAATAAAGGAATATTCTGAAACACATTTATTCTTAAATCTAAAGTGAAGGGTTGCAAGCTAAAGATTTGTATTTATTCTTTCACATTTATAATTAAAGAGGCCTCTTTCTAGCTCTAGGAACTTATAAAAATTAAAACATACTTGATAAAAGGAAGAGAGGTTTTAAATGGATGAAATGCCTTAACATAACATTCTCTCTCTGTCATTCCAAAAAGTTGTCACCTATTGTATTCACTCTGAAGAGCTTTGCAGATATTTTCTATAACTCTTTTATTTAAGCCTGGGCTCATTTTGAAATGTTACCAAGCAGTTGACTGAATGGAGGCAAAGCAAGGATTTAATGAATAGTCTATGCGGTATATGTCAGAAACTACATGCAATCTTACTTTCTTTTGCCCCTGAAATACGTGTGTAAGTATATGTATACTTCACCCCCCTTTCCACTGGCTTGTTCAAAAATCATTGCATCCCAACCTCCAACTTCTTCAACTTGGATTGCAACAATTCATGCTTCTTTCCTCTCTCCCCCATCCTCAGGAACTTTTCAACATGAGCTCTGCTAGTGCCAGCTTTCTCATTTGCTCTTGATTCCTATTGCTTCAAAATAACTGTAAACTTTTGACGTAAAGGAGAAAATTTCATGAGGAAGAGGTGGATAAAGCAGAGAGGGATAGGAGAGAGTATATAAAGGTTGAATGACATTTTCCTGGGAAGTTTCCCAGCATAATCAGCCTGAGGGCTACTCCCTAAAGATCTAACTACAAAGCAAGATGTAGGTGTGCTCGTGGCATACTAAGAATAAAATGAATATACTTACATCGTTCCAGGTACATATACAACAACACAGGGGCTAATAACTAAAAATCAAACTCTCTGGGGGTTGAAAGTATGTGGTTGCCAATTTGTCACTCCATCTCCATTGCTAAATGACAGTGCATATTGAAACTAGCACGAAGATACCCATGTACATTTAATTCTCTGATGTAAACTATTCTACAAAACTGGAGACCTTAGCTTAGCTTCTCCTTGCTGCCAAACTAATGGTAAGGGATGTTCTATTCCAGTAGTTAAACTCTCCAACCATTCTGTCCTGTAAAGGGGTATTTATCCTTACTGAGACTATAATCCTAGGGAATCCGATAGGAGGAGGTCTTCGTCTGACTGAATTTTTTTGGAAATGCTCAACACCTACTTGGTGCCTTGGCCCCACTATGCTGCACACTTTGGGAAATCTGCCTCTAAGACCAATTTGCCTTTCAGACACAAGTGAATTCTGCACAATGCACAAAGTGCATTCCTAGTCACATGACATACATTTGGAAACCTTATCTTACAAATTACAGTTCCATCATAAACAGTTTTGGAGACATGGTGGTGGTAGGCCCTGCTTCTCTTGTGTGGGAGCCATTAACTGCAAGAGTGGATTGTAAGTCATTCTGGACGACTCCTTTGATAGAAAAATGTTGTGACCATTTTGTAACTTCTTTAGTATTTTGAGAATTTCTGAACAGCTTTTGAGTTGGTTGTTCTGACTTTAAGATACTTTTGAGCCTTTTCACCTAGTGAAGACCTGATGTTGGCATAATAACTCACGGAATTGCTGAGGGTAAAACAAAATTAAAGCTAGTTAGGCAGAAATCAGCTAAAAGATCAAAACCAATACTTCACTTACCAAATTAAACTGTAGAATATTGCATCTGGGAAGATAAATTAGATTTCTTTATTTTTGAACAAGATACGGTTTCCACAAAATACTTCTTGTGTACTTTACAATTCTTATTTTTAATCTCTCCCCAAGAAGCTGGCTTGAAGTTTATTGTACTGTGTTTCATAGTGCACTCATAATTTCAGATCTATTTAATTTCTTCCTCTTATCCTTTTTTGTTTTAGTATTTCCCGTAAAGATTTATTCAGGTTGGAAAAATTATTTTATTTTGACTTTTTTTTTTGTACTGCTGCCTCAAATGGCTCTTCATATCCTTTTATTTCTTCGTTAATTGCATTTTGTTTTCACCTGTTTAAAGATATTTCCCTTTCAAGGTTCAAGGTTTTGTTCAGTGACAAAGAATTCAAGTCTCCAGTTCAGATTGTAACTAGTCACGTGTGCTTATGTATAATAAGCTTGAGACTAGGCTCGGATCCCCTGCCTTCTTTTATCTTTCAAGGGAGAATAACTTGAGCTTGCATTGCTGCTAGGTGTCTGAATCTAACATGTTTGTGTGGGATCGTATTTACTGCAAATATTAACAATTCTTTAAAATTCTATGCAACTACTTAGTTCAGTGTTTTAATTTTTACTGATATCTTTACACACAAAAAAAACCCTTTTAAATGTATTTTTCAGTTGAAATTAAAATATCTTGTACATATAGCTGAAAATATTTTCCATTGCACTGGCAAATCATGGTACTCCTACATAGACACAAATGCAGGAGCAGCAGCAATATCACTGAAATAACCCTGTGCAAGACCATGTGAATAAATGCTAGAGCAAATGTATCCTGCCTGTGTTCTAAATTCATACTGTTTTTAAATGCTACGTACCTTAGTAACTCAGAGATGGAAGAAAATATTCCATGTAAGTTTATTTTTTTCTAAAGATGCCTGAACAAATATGAGCTGTGCTTTGCTCTTAATAGCATCAATGTAAAATTGTTATGGTAGAGCATATCAGAGTCTTTCAAGGTGTATTTTTATTTTATTAAATGGAAAGGCATGCCATTTATAAAACATTATAATTAGAATAATATTTTAAATTTTTTTTTTTACGTCCCTATTGCGCAGCTGGTTTCTGTAGGTCATAACTGAGTCTTTTTAGTAAGCTCCAACACTTACTACTAATTTCCTAAGTGTGCTTAAGCCAATCAAATGATAATTTAGTATCTAATTTTAGAACTAACCCAGAAATATTTTTGTATTCACCTTTCTGTTAGTAACTATAATATGGCTTGAATATACTCTGTACAGTTCCTCTGATCTATCAAACATAGATGATGCATTTCTGACAATCCTCTTTGGACCCATGCTGTGATCATAAGTGCTGCTAGGTTGCAGGACACTTTTGTGGCTATGCTCTGCAAAGCAGGACTGCTTTTTACAAATGCATTAAAAATTAATACAGACAAATGTGAAGTTTTATAGTGCAGAAGCTTTATTTGCTTGGACATGTATTTATTTTTTATTAATAATTTTTACCACACCACACATTTCTCTTTAGAATTTGAACTCTGAAAATGATTCCTTGGACTCAGTAAATGTTGTTTCATTTAAGACCAAGGGAACAAACGAAAATCACTCAGATTTACATTTCAGTGAAATCTCATAAGTAATGCATGAACTGTGTTTCAGAACTGGCTTGTACAGGGCCTTAAGTATCTTGTAACACTCATCACCTTCCATAAGGAAACTGAAGAGAGGAGAAATGCTTCCCGCTTTCTTTTTCAAACCACAGAAATTCTGGAAGAAGGGTGATAAAGGCAATCATTTGTTAAAAAATATCCAAAATGCTTATTTTTAATTATCAGGGAATGTCCTGATTTAGTTGTTACTAATTATGACACATCACAGAAAATACTTGTATTCTTGATGTGTGATGTGCAAAAGTCATTGTGAGGACTTTTCAGTGTGCGTTTAATGTGAATGGATAGATTCACATTACCAAGAAACATGCTGATGGAAACAACCACACCAGCTCAGAGCCCTTACAAAAGCTTTGTTCTAAAGCTCCTCAGGTATTTTTCTTTGCTCTGTGAGGATTTAGGATTCTGACTCCAGTTTTAAAATGATTGTTTCATCTGATATGAAAATGGTTTTTCCCATAAACCTACAATAATCCATAGTCACTGTCTGTCTATTGCTATCTGAAACTTATTCCTAAAGCATGACCTGTTTTTATAATAAATAAACCTTTCCCATCATCTACTACTACACATCCTCTTGCTTTTTAACATAATAGTATGTATCACAGCTGACCTTTATTATGCTATATAATCCTGCTGAATAGGATCTTCAGTAACTTCAATACTTTTCATTCAAATATAACTCCTCTCTTGCAGAACAAGTACTAGGTTGCCAGCATAAGTTCTCATGTGCACAAATCTACTGCAAGTTTATTAAAACCTAGAAGAAATGCCAAATCATAATCAATGAACAATGTGTGCACATAGATGCAGTATGAAGAGGAGAGAAATTAAAATATTTCAATGGCAACTCTAAGCAGCCGCTGTTGACATTAGAAATTCAAGGATTAAAATATCTGCATTGAAATGCTAACAAGTATGATGATTTAGACAGTGTGCCCTGTTTCTAATTATTATGCATAGCTTGTGTATAACATAAGTAGTTGTAACCTTTGTGTGAAGAGCAAAGTCAGGAAATGTTAATCCATGGGGAAACCATCCCTTCTCTCCAACTTCCATATAGAAACTGTAGCTCAAATGATTGCTCTTGTTCTCCAGTCCAGGGGAAAAAAGGGTCCTCTTTGCAGTTAAATATCCCCTTTTATGCTGTGTGTGCATTAGTCAAATTGATTTCCATGAGAGTTCTCCAGGCTGAGTTGTATAACACTATCATTCAGTGCATCTGCAAAGGGAGCTGTAAGAGGGAAAAATGAGAAATGTTAGAAAAAAGACCCACTGAAAACCTGAAAGTAATAACTTTATCAAGGCTGGCAAGGCTTGAGGCAGGAAACCCAATATACAGCTTGTCTGGAAAGAAGTGTCTGGTGAGCAGGCCAGATTTTGAATTTATACTTCACTCAGAACACTGTTCTTCCTTCTCTCCTACAGATGGGCTAGTCACCTGGCCGAAGCTAGCTGCTGGGCTCAGGGCCGCGTGGTGGGCAGGAAAGGACTGCTGGAGAAGGGTATGCTATCTACATCACCAAAGGTTTTTTGAGACCACTTTTGGCAAAGATCTTTCTGTAATGCTTATGCACAGGTCCTGCTTTCTCAAGGTCTATTCTGTTTATCTTTTGAATGACTCTATAGCAATCATTCCTTGACAATTCCGTAATATGAATTATATGCAGTGGTTTCCTCTGAAGAAAAACAAATACTGCCATATTGTTGGAGTGCTAGGACTAGAAACTATTAAAGAAAGAAATAGTTTGTGACTGATCACAAAGTGCAAGCAAATTCTTGCAGAGAGTAGACAGCACTATCTGATCATGATCCTCAAAGCTGTTGTGCTTTTCTTGCTCCCAGCTTCATGATTACTTCACTAAGTGACTATGCTTTTATTTGAAAGAATTTAATGAATTGAGTACTTCTTGCCTTAATTTTAATATTTCTGCTCAAGAACTTGTGATTTTTTTTTTTTTTTGACGCACATCAATGCATACTGTTGCCATCACAAGTTTTTTGCAGGTGAATAATTTCTTCTCATTTGGACCCATCCTAAATACTCCTTTTTTAAGTATTGCACTGCTTTGGTCTCTCAGTCATCCTTCTCTAACAAAAATAAAGAACATTAAAAAATGAAGTACTTGCATTTTGAAAATATTATGTTCTTTAATATTCTCTTGTGTTCTGTGTATCTCATGTATTTTACACATACACTCTACAGTGCATGGTCTTACCTGCAGCTGTACAATGCAGAGAACTTGTCAATGATAAACTGCTAACTAGTAGTGTCCTCACACTCTGTAATGTTCCCCAAACAACAATATTTTGATTACTGAGATGTTTCCAGCGTTATAGCCTTTCAAAGTCTGCTCCAAATTCCATTGCATACCCAATTGTAATACAAATACTTCTCGCTGATGGGAAAATACTAAGATTCCTCTTAACTTTCTAGGCAAAAAATGAAGCTTCACCGAGGTAATTTGATCTTCTGAATACAAACTGTAAGGTAGTTCTGAAATCTTGGTTTTAAACTTGAATGTGTTCACCCACCATCAATTTCCCAGTTATGGGCTAAGCTACAGAACTTCATGGTGGTTCTTCTGAGAAAAACTATATATTGAGTTTGGTCTCAGATCCTTCCCAGAGTCTTATGGAGGAAAGAATAGTTTACATTTCCTTAGAACAGCTCACACAATAACCTAGACCTTAGAAATAAATGTAGTTTATATTCAAGAGGGTAAAAAGCATACAGCAGCAGTAACAAAGAAAAATCAATGGAAATAAGAGTGACTGTCAAAGCTTCACAACACAGGTGCAGACAAAGAAAGAACTATGGCTATCTTGGTCATATTAGGTATGATCTGAGCAAACAAAAGGACTCTTGAGAACTAACCTCAAAAACTGTAGGAACTTGAATAAGGAGGTGAAGTCTTTGATCTCTACATGGCTACTTGGGATTTGAGCTGGACGAGATGGCTATCAGGGTGAGCTAAATCTGTAGTATTGAAACGCTGAGCTTTGTGGAGAAAGAAGTGTGTTTCAGGAGAAGAAAACCTTTTATAGCTCAGCTTACATTACAGTGTATCCTGTATTTTAAAAGCATATTGATAACTCAGGACTGAATCTGTAGCTGTACCAGCAAAATCAATGCTGTGTCCTCAAACAGAACAGGATGAAAATTAGGTCTTTACAAGGCAGGAAAATAAACACGCATTAAAGAAATTGAGGATCTTGACATTTTTCATCAGGTTTTATTCCTAGCCATTACTTTGACTCTTCATAAACTGTTTTCTGAAATTATATTTTAATTGTTCATCGTATTTTTCCACCTGATGCTTTCAGATCAGGCTGAGGTTATGGATTCTTTTTTTCTTAAAACCATTTTGTTAGTGTTTTTTTTTTAATTAAATGGAGCACCAAGAAGTATGTTTAACATATATATATATACATTCTCAATCTCAAAACATGCAAATGTGATTGTCTCCTTTGAAAAAAAAAAAATTGCTCATGGGGTGGACTTGATACGTTAAATTTCAGCTTGTAGTAAATTTTTACAGTTGAGTTATAAACCTCTGGGAAATGGGGGGGTGGGTTATTACAGAAATGCTAATACAACCCTGACTCCAGCAGTGATGTTGTAATATAAACATCATTAAGTTTCCATTCTCATGGAATGCTTGGTGTACAGAATATTTACATTTATAGTACTATAGTGTATCTTACCGTATTCCTCTAGGTAACAGCAAAATGATAGTTTCACAAGGAAAATTATGTGACATTATTTTAATACACCCATGCTGATTTAGGCTTGGAGAAGCTCAGGAGCAGGATTGTCATAATGCTTCCCTATATTATCCTACAAAGTGTTCAGACCCTTTTAACTGTTAGTTTAGTGGTTGCTCAGAGAATGGTGAGAATTTGGAGGACTTTCTCTCTGGCTTCTACAGTAGTTATACTGGATAGGGGTTTTTGTTAAAATAAATCTAATATTCAGACTTGTTTTATATGAGGTTCAAATATGAAATAGGATTTTTTTCAATGTATTTTTGCTACCTGTTTGTGTATTTAGTGATTTACCTATGTAAGTTTTATACTAGGTGTCATTTACCCTCAAATGCCAGCAGATAATTGCTCTACATTGTAACCATAGCAGGAAAAACTGTAAAGGGAAAATCATTACACTGTTTGGAAGGAGATAATTAGAGCTACAGTTTTTCTTGGTCTTATTTTAAGAAATAAGAAATAAACAGAAAAAAAAGGAAAACCTTTGGAAAAAGAGATAGTGATCTTTTGTCACTAAGGATGGACATTAAGGAGGAAAGAGCCATTGATGAGGGTGAAGAAAGACTCAGACTCACCAAAGTCAGTAAGGGGCAATGAAAGTTTGTGTGAAGTGACTTACAACATTTAAGCCTGGTGAACTATTCTCTAGCAGTTATGGTCGTACTGATCATCACTGTTGTGTTATTTCTGTTTGTTTTTATTCCCTGAAGGTGAAGACATACTTGTGTTTTTGAAAATAGAAGGGGATTTGCCTGAACAGATTAAGCAGCAAATTTTATATATGTTACTGAACGTCTTTCAGGTATTTTGAATGTAGAGATTAATTTTGAGTCTGATTTTCAAGGGTTGGTGCCAAAACTGAACCTGCAAGACTGCAGAAGAGGATGTGTGTTCTTGTGCTGTTTACATGGTGCAGGTTAAGTGAACAGAAAAATAGGATTTATTCATAACAGCTCCCCATGTTACTAAATAAATGTTATATAGCTGTCCTTAGGTATGAATGTTCTGAAATAAAGTATGTCCACCGAGGTGTAATGGTCCAAGCGTCTATGAAAGGTAGCATCTTTTGTCCTCAGAATGCATGTAGCAAGGCAACTACAGATTGCCTCTAATGGTGAAGAAAGGGCCATGGTGAATCTTTTGCTCTGAAAATGCATTCAGGCTAAGATTTTTCCCAGAATATATCTGAAAAGCTATTCTGTAGCATTCCACTGCAATAGTAATTTGCTGGAGTTATGATTGTATCCCTGCAGAGCTTTGTTTGATCCAAAACACACAGCAGCTACCAAGTACTCTTCTATAGAGTGCAAGCAGCTATAAGAGAATGACATTTGAGTTAATTAATCTGTGGAAATACTGTTAGAGAGGAAGAGACTAATGGTGAGGACTTGACAGATTCTGCTTGGTTTCTGAAAATATTTTTCTGACAACAGATTCCAGCAACAGGCATCAGTACCAGCAAACCACCTTCCTAATCTTTTCTGTTGTGTTTCTCTGTGTTCAAAGAGCATTCAGATATTTTCTGTTGGAAAGACTCTCATTTTAAATTAGGGAAAACAAAATAAGAACAAAAATAAAGCTCCATCAGAGAGAAAGAGTGCATTTATGTTTTTCTTCACAGCCTTCACTGAAATGAAATTAAAATGGCTGCTAGTCTCTGTAGACTACTGCAGATTTTTAGAAGCTTAGCTCATGGCAACAGCCGCAGCATATATAGGCATCTAATTGCAGTTAAGTTTACAGTTATGTATAGATGTTTTCCACTTTAATGAGATTTTCTCTAAGTGTTGTCACCCATGACTTCATCCTCTCAAGGTACTGAACCTTGACATTGTTTCCTTAACTCTGTCCTATCCAGGTGAGGGCACTCTGCTTCACAGAGAGGATGTAGGACTACCTATGTGAGCAGCATGACCGGCATTTCACTTTAGAGAATGTAGGCTGTTACTGCTATAGGAGGTGGAGGCTACTCCTGAGTGTACTGGGAGTGTGTTTGATGGGGTTGGGGAGTTACAGTCACTAGAATAACCTCAGAGCTCAGATCTTGCTTTTAGTTGTGGAGATTGCCAGCCAGCTGTCAAAAATGACAAAAATAGCTGAACTCAGAAACTATCCTAATCTTATTGCTCAGTCACTTTTCATTGTGATTAAGCTTTGTCATTTAGAAATACAGAATAAAATGGTACATCTTTCCACCAAAGCATATATTTAAGTTGCATGATCCTCTCTGACTGGTAGCTTGCACCATCAGTTTCATACAGTCTGCAACTCAACTAGAAACACTATGCTGGAAAACACTTGTAATTTTAACAATTTCTGAAAAAGTTTGATTTCTGTAATCTCAAGGGCAGATAAGTATCAGATCCTTAATGCAGAGAAAAGTGTTAAAATTCAGAAACATATGGAACTTCAAGAAATTATCTGTGATAGAGGATCTTGCTAGACAAATTGAGAAAATGGGTGTGAGAGTACCTGTAAACATGGTCATTGTTATGTATTTTAACCTATTTTTATGCTGCTGGATGTGTACACTTACAATGTGTCCTGGGCATACACAGAAGCTGTCTTCTGATCTTATCTTGGAAGGAAGTAAGAACTGGTCTTGGGCAGAGAAGAAGTGTGACACATTCCAGTAGGCTCCTCTGTTTGGTCAATGAAGCTCCCTAGATGTGGATTTTTTGGAAGTACCTGCCCCTGACCCGTGACAAAATTAGTCGTTAGAGCAAGCCAAAGGCCTCCAGAGCAAGAGCAGTCCATATTCAGAACACATTAGGCATTAGGTGGTTAAAAGGTAGTGAGAAAATCCAGATTCTGAGTGGTGACCTTATGATCTCCACAAATGGGACCTGTGAGAATGCTAGTTATTCTATTTTGGGAAGTAGGCTTGTCAGCAGTAAGGGGTAAGTCTGAATGGCAGTATTACATATTCAGGATCAATGAGCCTTGACTGAATCTTTTTCTCTCTCCATGTAATTAAAGATTCCATACTTAACATGTAGGTTGATTTTATATTCTGCATCATTGCACTGCCATAGAAAAGAGACGGTTTTCTGCAGTGGAGTAGAAGAATGCTCTGGATCTGTGATGGTGTATTGGGTTTGCGTGGTGAGGTTTTGGTAGTGGAGGGGCTACAGGGGTGGCTTCAGTGAGAAGCTGTGAGAAGCTTTCCCCATGTCCAACAGAGCCAAAGCCAGACAGCTTCAAGACGGACCCACTGCTGGCCAAGGCTGAGCCCATCAACAACAGTGGTAGCACCTCTGTGATAACATGTTTAAGAAGGGGAAAAAAGCCCCTGTGTAATGGCAATTGCAGCTGGGAGAAACAAGTGAGAATACATGACAGAAACAACTCAGCAGATGCCAAGGTCAGTGAAGGAGGAGGGAGAGGAGGTGCTCCAGGTGCTGGAGCAGAGATTCACCTGCAGTCTGTGGTGAAGACCATGGTGAGGCAGGCTGTTCCCTGCAGCCCATGAAGGTCCATCGTGGAGCAGATATCCACCTGCAGCTTGTGGAGGACCTCATGCCGGAGCAGGTGGATGTGCCTGAAGGAGGCTGTGACCCCGTGGGAAGCCTGCGTTGGAGCAGGCTCCTGGCATGACCTGTGGACCCATGGAGAGAGAGGAGCCCACACTAGAGCAGGTTTGATGGCAGGGTGTTGGGGTTGATGTAGCTTGAGAGTTAGTGTGACTAGGCCGCTTAAGCAAAACAGTTAGTATAACTGAACAGGCCGCTGGAAAGGGCAGCTAAGAATAGCCATTGAGAAAGTTCTGGTAGTGTACATGATGTGGGTTAGCAAAAACAAGATGTGTTCAAGGATGCAGAGATGGTCTGTTGCTATTGGCGTTAGTGCATAGTTACCAATCATAAGGGAATGTGGGGCGCGCGAACAGCGCGTGATTTATGTCTGTAGCCTATCTGAATAATCGTGATCGCGTGTGCAGATATGAAAAATGTATATAACCATGCAAGCGGAGCAATAAAGTGAATCGACTGTGCATTGCATCAATGTGTGAGAGTCATTCCTGTCCCTGCATGAATGCTGAAACTCGGCAGCAGGACTTGTGACCCCATGGGGAAGCCATGCTGGAGCAGCCTGTTCCTGAAGGGCTGCATTCTGTGGAAGGGACCCATGCTGGAGAAGTTTATGATGAACTGCAACCCATGGGAAGGGCTCACATTGGAGAAGTTCGTGGAGAACTGTCTCCCATGGGAGGGACCCCATGCTGAGCCAAGGGGAAGAGTGTGAGGAGGAGGGAGCAGCAGAGACGACGTGTGATGAACTGACCTCAACCCCCATTCCCCATACCCGTGTGCTTGTCAGAGGGAGGACGTAGAGAATTCAGGAAAGTCAAGCCCAGCAAGAAGGGAGGGGTGGGAGGAAAGTGTTTTAAGATTTGGTTTTTATTTCTCATTACCCTACTCTGATTTGATTGGTGATAATTTAAACTAATTTCCTCAAGTTGAATCTGTTTTACCTGTGATGGTAATTGGTGAGGGATCTCTCCCTGCCCTTATGTCGACCCATGAGCCTTTCGATGTATCTTTTTTCTCCCCTGTCCAGCTGAGAAGGAGGAGTGACAGAGTGGCTTTGGTGAGCACCTGGCTTCCAGCCAGGCTGAAACATGGCAGGTGGGCTATTAGGTTGCTAAGGCATTGCAAGTGGAGGTCAGCCTCACCTCCATCCCGGGAAAGGTGATGGAGCAGCTTATCCTGGAGGCCATCATCAAGCAAGTGGAAGAAAAGAAGGTTATCAGGAGTAGTCAGCATGGATTCACCAAGGGGAAATCATGCCTG
>Ga0065711_1003058_pt1 | contig 47433 bp, 23 predicted proteins | sample Hoacrofraction12_FD_59098 | JGI IMG/M metagenome (GOLD analysis project Ga0065711, IMG submission 59098) | Hoatzin crop microbial communities from Cojedes, Venezuela - Epithelial fraction 12 v2 (version 2) | ecosystem: Host-associated > Birds > Digestive system > Esophagus > Crop | place...
GGGCGGGAAGCGGCGGCGGCCGCCGGCCGCGGTGGAGAGGGTTCGGTTCCCGCCGAGCCGCCTCACGCCCTCAGGGGGGCTTTGGCGGGGCCCTTGTTTGCAGGTGGGCGGCTGCCTGCGTGGCCGCGGATGGTAATTCCTTGCCAGCTGTTACCTCTGAGGCCGAATTCTAACGGCTGTGAGAAAAGGGAGCTGGTAAACACTGCCCAGGCAAGAGGTGGGGTGTTTGTGTCGCGTGTGGGTGGCTCCACTGGCACACCCGACATTCCCCGTCAGATCTGTAGGGCGGTGCGTTACCTGCGGTCCTGTAAGGCCACCCGCTCCAGGAGAAGTGTCTGTTGTTAACCAGTTGAAAGATCTGGAAGTGAAATTCACGGAAAATACCTAGATTATGTGCAATGAAGAAATCAGTTTTTAAAATCTAATAAAAAGATTTGGTTCTGAAAAATCTGCTAGAGGGAGAGTGTTGTCTTGTTAGGAGAGCTGAACTTCTAAAGGAGTAACAGTAGGACCCTGTTATTCTGTGAAGTGGGTACTGAACAGTCACAAACAACAAGATACTATTTTGGCCTTGGTTTTGGTGAGACGTCGTGGTAAAGATCAGATTACAAGTCCACTAATTCAAATTAAGTGGAAAATCAGGGACTTGATTATGGAGGAGGATAGAAATTTCTTTAACTCAAATATGGTAAAAGTATGTTGAACTTCTATTCCAAATAAGAAAAACAGTAGGGGAAAGGTTTCCTGTCCCAACTGAACAAATAACTGTCTCCGACAGCATATAAGGCACAAGTAGTGAGTGTTCAGGGAATGAAATGGAAAAGGGCTAATCACCAACTAAAGTCGAGTGCAAAGGTCAAAAGGGTGAAAAAGAAAGCAAATGGAAAATATTACTTGGTGATTAAATAGAGAGTGAAGGAAACACAGGACACTGGAATGGGATAATGGAATAATTACTTAGTATCTTCTTAGCGTTGCTCCAAAACTGCAAAAAAAATGTTGTCACTTGTCAGTAGGGATGGGGATGCTGAAGGTGATGCTGAAGGCAGAAGCAACTAACAGGAAGGAAGTGCGAGAGGAAAATAACTGCAGCCAAGAGGGAACTAGAACCCACAGACTTCAATGAATTTAGACTAGGAAACGGGGACTTGGGAGCGAAGAGTAAAGAGTTTCAGTCCCAGAATTCCGAAAGAATTGGGATGTTTGTTTGAAGGTCCAGGAACTGTGTTTGTTTGTTTCTGTATTAACACAGATGCAGGAGAGCACAGTATTCTTGAAAAACAGCAAATGTAATAGTCAACAGTGTTATTTAGCAGCTTAGCTGGATTGTGAATTAACTGGGCAGTGGACATGGAAACACTGCAATTAGCTGTGTGGAAAGCCATTTAATGTCTGCTGGCGTTCAGTAGCTGGAATATGGATTGTGTCATTGGGACTATAATGCTTTTGGGACAAAGTCTGATCTGCAAAGGTTTTAGGTGCCCATCTTTGACGTGAAGTCTGAGCTGTAAACTCTGAACCAATGGCACAGTGAAGAGACGCCCAGCTGAGTTTGCATAGGACTAGTCTGAATATGATATGGCCTGCACAGAGAAGCCAATGAACCATCTCAGACTCAAGCTGCTTCCAGCATACAAGCTTAGTCAGAATTTCTGAAACAGGAGGAATCCTGGGCCATCTGCAGAATGGTCACTTGCACAGCAAGAGAACAACAAAGATAACAGAAAGTACTCACAATTATCCTCTAAAATACCCCTTTTATTACACAGCTGCCCTTGCAGAAATGCTAGAGTGCTTCTGTATTGTAATCCACAATACATTGCCTTCGAGAATGGCGTGTTAGCCCAGTGGCACCCAGCTCTGCATTAGCTCTCTAGGCTTACTGGTCCTTCTGTAAAACAAAAGCTGTGTCGTTAATTTTGAACATGAAAACTATCCAAGTTTTCCTTTTGAGTGGAGTATGTGGTATATTGACTACAGAATATTGGCAATCAGTGGAAGAATTATAAGATGGGTGAGAACCTGTTTAAAGGTGATCTGTTCTAGTTTGTTAAGAGAAAAGGTATTCTTGGACTGTAAGGAAATTATTAGTACACTTTCGTGAAGAGATAGATCTTATGTAATATTTGAATTAACAACTTTGTACCAAAAATGACAGTATGTATCTGATGACGTGGCTGAGAGTCATCTAGGAGAAGATGAATAACCATGAGGATTAAAGGAATAGATATGGATAACCATAAAATGTAGTGTAAGTTGCAAAATCAGGCAGGCATGTAGGACTGAGGACTAATGACAATGCATTCTGCTGCAATTTGGAATCCATTCAGCTAGAAGTGTCAGGAGATTTTCTGGTTGTGGAAGTCCAGATGACAGCTGCCGATGAGAAAAGGCAGCTGTGGTTCTTCAATGAATTGGAAATGTGTCCTGCAAGGGAAACAAAGCATTCACACTATTGTACAGGGTTCTGGTGAGGCCTCCAGCATACTTACTCTGTGTGTTTGTGGTCAGTTCTTTTTATTTCTTAAAGCATTTGAATACAAAGGCTACTAGAATGATTAAGGCTGATGGAGATTTTGCTGTAAGAGAACAGACCAGTAGGACTTCATTTATTTAGCAAAGGCTAAATATGAAAGGCTCTATGCATGTGTATAAATACACCATGGGGAACTGATGTGGAAGTAAAAGAATCTTCTAAGTCAGACAGAAGGAAAAATGGAAATAATTTTATGTGAATAAATGCACACTGGAAATCAGAAGAAAATTAAAAGTGTTAGGTGCTAGACTGGTCCCTTTGGATACTGGAGAAAACATGATAAAGTTCTGAAACACTACTGCATGATCATTTATGTTAGCAGAGGTTTGACCTAGAAGGCGAAATCAAGAACCTCTATTCCAAAAAAATCTTTTCTAAGAATATTGAAACATCTTTCTAGAACCATACTGGGAATCAGAAGTCAAAGACAGTGTGAGTACTTTCTCTTCCCCCAAGCCACTTGATGGAACTCATCTTCACCTTATTTTGTTATGTTAACCATGCCTGGGTATCTCCATGCCTGGGTGTAATGTATATCCATCTTCTGTATAAGGTCACTGTCAATGGACAATGTGGAGTTTGTTAAAAAAACATGGTCTCAGTTGTAAGTTTTAGGCTGTAGGGAACCTTCAGTCAACTTCATATTTTGAAAAGCTACAAGGCATACACTGCTCCTAATTAGATCAGTGAACAGTTGTACATTTCCCAGAAAACAACTTCCACAGCTTGACTAATTGTACATCTATAGGTCTTCATTTCATCTGTAGGAAATTGACATTTCTCATTTTACTGACTGTCATTTTCCTAGTCTCTAAGGTATTTGTCTACTTCAGCTTGCCTTCAATATAGAAGATAGTAAGAAACTGAATATGGTTCTTCTAAATCTCATCACTGTTTTTTCCATTTTCTTGCAAAGCTCCTGAGATATATAAATCCAAAGTTCAAAATAATGTAGCAGTGGCAGCAAAAAAAGTTATTTGCTGCTTGAAAGAGAACAGTAGCACTGCTGCTGAGCAGGAGGCTGAGATGCTTCAAGGTTAAGAGTTGGTAGAACATTTTATGTCATCGTTTTAAGGCAAAGCCATACACTCAAGGATGGTTGAGAAAGAAAAGTCACAAATATCCTCCTCACTTGGTTCAATCATTCCAGCAACTTAAGAACAAAGTCGTGTTGCCTGCACTTATTTCAGTAGGTTGAATGAAGCTTCTTTTGCACTTAGGAACAAGAAGTGCTGGTAAGTACTGTATGAGATTCAAAGCAGTTTCAAAAGAGTTCATTTTATCCTTGAGAGGTTCTAGTTCAATAAGAAATTAAAAATTTGCTTTAGGAATTAATGGACAAAGTTTTATATTGTATATTATACAAAAGGTCAGATTTCATAGCTTTAAAGATACTTCCGATTTCAAGCTAGAATGTTGTCTCTCAAACAGAGTTCGTTACCCGGTGTGCAACATCCAATACGCACACGGAACCAAGATACCAGTTTATTTCATATCTGCACAGAGGTGGGTGCTAGGTGGTAACTCCAGAAAGCTAGCACACCTGGTTACAATAACGTTGCCTATTTATACAGTTAAAAATGTTAGTTCCGCCTGTTAGCCGTACCCTCCTAACTATGATGGGTTACTTCACTTCTTACTTTGGTTTAACGATACAGTTCTAAAATTTGCTATGCATGCTCAATAGGTAAGGATCTCTGCTCGGGCTGGGGCCTCCAACTCAAGGGGTGTGAGTTTTAGTATTATAATGAGGATAGTTCATTTAAGGGCACTCTATCATTCTTCTGCTGTTAGTTCCAAATTGTTTGAAAACATCCTAATTAGCTTACATATTTTTACAAGATATAGTTTGTTCCCAAGGAGAGTGGTTCCTGATTAGACGTTCCTGTATCAACTGCTCTTGCCAACGTCTTGGCCTCCCATTAACCCTATGCATACTTGTATAATGCTGAGTTCAACCAACCACAAAATAACCTCCAGTTTTTCGTGTCCTTGAGTTATAACTAGCTTATATATGAGTGTTTTTGTATAGGATATGAAAAGTGTCAAGGAAGTGAAAATTTGTGCCTTTATGGAAAAGAGTAGCGTGCTCCCATTTTTTCAACTGTTGAGAGAGGTGCCTTTGAGAATGAAGATATATGGAGACCTATTAAAATACCTAATATCTTGTAATAATATTTACTGTATCTTAGTATCTTATTTGCTGAAGTAACCTGGGTATTAATATGACTGCTACATTGTCATAAGCATTAGTCCCAGGGAATTTTTCTCTGAACTAGTGCTCTTTTTCCAGAAAAGATATATAAATGATCAAAGTAGTATGTACAGGTATATATGAGGACAGAAACTGTTCTGTACATTTAAAAGCTAATTAAAGGATTAATTAAATGAATTCTTTTGCTTGAAGCTGTAAAAAATAACACAAGTAACAAAATAATTGCAAAAAACCCCAAAATTGCACAAAGCTTTCCTTAGCCAAGAGAGATTGACATCTGTCTCAATCTCTTCACTATTCCATGATATAACTTAATTTTCATATGAATGGGGACTTTATTAGAGTCACAGTGGTGAGTCTACACACCATGTCCAGTGCTTGCTAGAAGCAAGAATCTTCACGCTAAAAAAAAAAGAAAAATAAAAAGGAAAAAAGGGGAACAGCAGATTTCCAACCTTTAAGAGAAAATAAGGTAAAAAGATGTAAGACGTATATGATGAACAAAAGCCATTTTTTTTTTAAATCCACAATTACAGAGTTGCTGATTAACAGAAATCTTCTCTTGAAGCCTAGCTAAAGGACTAAATTGACTTAAGAACTTTCTTAAGATTTGGGAAAGAGGCCTGTTGTTAGAGGTAAAGAGCTGATTACAAAGATGCAGGAATTGTAGGATATCTTTCTGTTACTACCGAAAAAAGAGAAATGTTTTCAGCCTTTGCATTTCCTAGAGCTTTGAAGAAAGTCTTGGAAAATGGAGCATGAAGGTGACGGCTAGCCATTCCAGATAATGTACTAGTCCAGAGATTGCATCTTATGCTGGAGGCCTGAAAAGTTTTGGTTTGCTTTGAATTTGCTGTGTTTAAGATCTTCTTTCTGTCTTCCCTAGGAAATCACCTTGCACTTCAGGGATTTTCAGTATTGGCATTTATGCTAAACCTCAGAAATAAGTGTCAAAATTTCTTCAGCTGCAGTGCTTGAGAAAGTTGCACCACAGAATAAGATAAACCTATAGCTTGAAACAATTATGTTACTGTAGGAGTTACAGGATCTAGCAATTACGTGTTTTAAAAAGGTCAGCCATTGCATTCTGAATTAATAGTTGCAACATCACAACTAATCATCTGCCTTTACTGTTGTAGTTTTCTTCTGATTAAAAAAAATAGTATGGGTCATATTATATACTGAAGCTGGCAGTTCAAGGACTTGTGCTCCATTATGTCACCTAGCAACTTAATGTGCTTCCAAATAAACAGCCTTGTAAGTTTTATAATGGCCCAAACTTTCAAGTCCTTTCTTTTTTTTCCAAAGTTTTACTTTTCATACACTGTACTTATTCTTGGCAACTATCATGCTGTTTGGCTGAGATAATGCTTAGAAGTTAGAACATTAAAATCTTTCCACAGATCAACTGGACAGGATGAAGGGCCAAAACTCTTGCCAAACTCTGAATTTGTCTCATCATCCAACTCCTGGAAACATTAGTACCAAATAAGTATCTTCTACGTGACCAGAAACCCTTCTTAAATAACCAGAATTTAAGATCTGAAACTTGGCCTAAACTTATGTGTAATAACTGTTGAGTATGCTATATGAGCTTTGCCAGAAAGAATACAACCTTTATTTGTAAAAAGTGTGGTAATACAGAAACTTCTGTTTCTATATTTGAATGGAATGTGAAAAAGTAGTGGCAAGATTTTTTAATATTTCAGGTATCATCCCCAAGCCCTATAACCTTTGAGTTTTTTGCTTATGTGTATCAGTATCAAAATGTAAATTCAAGTAAACTGCCTTGTTCAGCTTTTAATAATCCAGCCCTGTGAGAAGAGCAGGGAGAGTTCTGTCTTGCAGGCTACTGTTATGATCTGTTTCTTAGTAAACAGTGTTTCTGCTTAGAAAACAGCTACATCGTCACATATGTTAGAGTCACATTTGGAAAGTACCTTAAAATTTCACTGCTGTTCTGACATTCTTACCAAATGCATTTGTATGCTTCCTAAAAATGTATGTCTTGATAGACTCAGACAAGACAGAAGATCTTAAAATACCCTCCTGAGGGCTTATGTATATGCATACATGTATACATATATGTATTTATTTGTTTTAGAGTAAATTCCATGGACAAGTTTAGGGACCCTTAGGACTCTGACTGTAACAGGCAACAAATCTTTTTTCCAAATTGGAGGTTTTTTCTGTTTTGTTTTTTTAAATTTCTTATCTTCTAAATGGTGAACTGTATCCTTTGTTGCAAACTACATTGTAAGAATTGTTAGCAGGAGACATTAACATACTTCTAATGCAATGCTGATGTTATCCGCACAAGTTTCTCTAGCTTGCTCCCACAGTTATCTTTAGCATCATATTTTTTCTTGTTATTTTGTCATGAAACTGTCCAAAGTCCGTTATTCATCTATATCTGACCAAGGGACAGATAGAATGCTAGGTGGCCATGAGTAGAAATGACTATGGGGTTTAGGGTTTTTTGATCTGAAAACTGGTGAGAAATTTAGATTCTTGTGTTCAGTTCTGCTCAACAAATAATTCCTTTTATACTCATTGTATAAATAGTTTGGGTATGCTCTTGTTTGAAGAGGATTACAATCCTGTCAGCTTCAACAGAACATTATGAAACATAATTATTAGTCATTATTAATTTATGATAAATCTTGGAAATTGAAGCCATGGATCAGAAGTTTTGTTAGGCACTGTGTAAGTTTAGATTTAAAAAAAAAAAAGGGGGGGAGATATATCCCTGTACCAAACAGCTCTTTCTGTCAAAGTTTAGGACAGAACGCAACGCAGGAAAAGAGGAAAACAAAAAGAAATAACATGGATAATATTAGCACTATAGTCACAGGCTAGGATTCTCCTATCAAGCTGTTGTACAGACATTACCATAAAGAGGATTTAAAGAAAGACAGTTATGTAATTTTATAGATTTTTGTAAAGAGCTCTTTTTGGGAATGAAAACTAGCATAGCAGAAAGCAGGGCAAGATTTGTCTGAAAGGGTAACATGAAGCTGACACTATCGATTGATCATAGACAGCAACCTATCTGCACTTGGTCAAGAATAAGGTATTACTGAATGGACAGGACCTTAAAGACAAATAAAGTAATGTAATAAAGAAGGCAGAGTTGCAGGAGGAGGCACAATTACCTGGAGGATAATCAGAGTGATAACCGAAAAGGGGATATTAGCAACAGCATTCTGAAAGACTGGGTGTAGGATTGAGGGACAAAGAGGATTTCATTCAATGAGGCTAGGTGCGAGGAAAATACAACAATGTGGTGGAAGGTGATTAAAGGCATGGAGTAAAATGAAGTTTTGCCGTTCAGAAGGGTGAGGATAAAGGCCTGGATCTCAGTTTTACAGCTATCATTAAGTGAAAACAGAGGGCATGATGCAGGGAGGAATACTGAAGGAAGCTCTAGAATATGAGTATAAAAGAGAACTCCAGCCAGTAAAAATAAGCTGCATGTTTTAGGTAATGCAAAATTGAAGAGGAGAGACAAAAATGAAGTACTACTTTGTAGGCAAAGGGAAACAAATGTAGCACTGCACTCTAGGGCTTTTTGTTCTCCCTACTTATTTGGATGGAAGACTGAAGTGTGGTGTTAGTGTGGGGAGAGTGAAGAGACACAGGAGAGTGGGTAATTAAGAAAAATACAGAAGGATAATGGTTGATCTCATCAGAAGATGAATTAGGATGGGGTGACTAGTACTTGAGTAGGTGAGAAGATGAGAAACTTGTGTATCTAAAATGAGATAAAGCGAGTTGTACAAGAAAAGAAGGCCATCTATAAGGAAGCAAAAGTTTGCCTCATAATCTAAGTAGCATAGCAAAGCTAAAACAAAGGCAAATTGTGCTTCCCGGGTACACCGATCTCAAAAAGCTGCCATAATGAGCATGCATAAGTACTGTCACAGGCTCACTGGTGCTTCAATGTGAATATAACACGCTCCAGCCAGGCATGCCAGACATTGACACATCTAGCTACAGAGCTGACATATGCTTTTTTCATATGGAGAGATCGAGAAATGTGTCCAGTTGTGCAAGCACAGCCTGCAGTGAAGCCAGAGAAACTGATATCTTCAGTACCAAGCAATTGAATGCTTCAAAAGACCAGACCAACCTTCCCACTAAACATTCCATATATTAGTGTACTGTTTTAAACAAGGAACAGGACAATGCACAAATCAGTGCAGCTGTGTTCATGTGCTATCATTTGCAATGTAACTGGTTTTCCTAGAGTTTGGTTTTGGATTGTGTTTTCCCCCCATGTCATTCTGTGAATGGGTAGGATATATGCATGCGGTTACTGAAGCATACAGCATCTGAATAGCTGCGGAAAGTAGTATTTCCAAATTGACAACAACAACAACAGAAAAAAGGTTATAGAAGACTGACATCAAAGCAATGTAAAAGTGCTCTTGAACTGTTTGAAACCAAATAAAAGGCATTATTTAAGCCCTTTGCAATAGTATTTAGTCTTTTTTTTTTCTGTTTCTTTTTACAAGACTACATATTTTCAAGTAATGAAGAAAAAAAAGAGGTTTAGTTTGGGTTTGTTATTTTTCTTTTTCCAATGTCCAGTTTTTCAGTTTCTGGTTTAAAATAAGCCAACTACTGTTGCTCATTCAAGTCTCAAATGCCAGATGCATTTAAGGCTGAGTGATTTTGTCACATGCTGATGTTGTGCGTCTATGGTTGAGAAATCTTGTAAATGGGTGAGGGTTGGTATCCAGGGACTGTAGACAGCATGTATTTGCCAATGTGAAGAGGCAGGCTTCCTGTCTGAGTCACTATATGAAAATACAAAATGTTCATTTACCCGATGTTTATCTTACAACTCTATCTTGGCCATGGATTATGTATTTAGTCATTGTTAAGACTTTCTTAACATCTTTCACTTAAGAATCCCCAAGCATGTAACGAATTAGGGAGTTTAAATTCTCTTGCATTTGGAATTAAATCCTCTTGAAATTAAGGCTGAATCTAGGACTCTGAGATTACAAGCGCAAGCAACAATACGTATTTTACCTGTTTTTCATGTATGACTGAAGAACACGGAGGTAAACTTGCCAGAGTTGAAAACAGAGTAAAGCCTCAATAACTGCACTGCACTTTATCTCATTATTTCTTCACTGAATCAAAGTGTTTTTGTAAGCACTGTCAAGAATTTTGATCGTTCACATCTTTTTTTATAACAAAGATGGTGACTTACAAATTCAATAACACTCTATATGCTGTGGATCCTTGTTTCAGAAAGTGAAGTTCCTGAAGAATCACAGAATCATAGAATCATAGGTTGGAAAAGACCTCTAAGATCATCAAGTCCAACCATCCACCCAACACCACCATGCCTACTAAACCGTGTCCTGAAGTGCCACGTCTACACGTTTTTTATACACCTCCAGGCATGGTGACTCAACCACGTCCTTATGCAGCCTGTTCCAATGTCTGACCAGTCTTTCAGTAAAGAAACTTTTCCTAATATCTAATCTAAACCTCCCCTGACGCAACTTGAGGCCATTTCCTCTCTTCCTAGCGCTAGTGACTTGGAAGAAGAGACCAACACCTGCTTCACTACAATCTCCTTTCGGGTAGTTGTAGAGAGTAATAAGGTCCCCCCTCAGCCTCCTCTTCTCCAGGCTAAACAGCCCCAGTTCCTTCAGTTGCTCCTCATAAGACTTGTTCTCTAGACCCCTCACCAGCCTTGTTGCCCTTCTCTGGACACGCTCCAGCACCTCAATGTCCTTCTTGTAGTGAGTGACCCAAAATCGAACACAGTACTTGAGGTGTGGCCTCACCAGTGCCGAGTACAGGGGCACGACCACCTCCCTGCTCCTGCTGGCCACACTATTCCTGATACAAGTCAGGATGCCCTTGGCCTTTTTGGCCACCTGGGCACACTGCTGGCTCCTGTTCAGCCAGCTGTCAACCAGCACCCCAAGGTCCTTTTCCTCCAGGCAGCTTTCCAGCCACTCTTCCCTAAGCCTGTAGAGTTGCATGGGGTTGTTGTGACCGAAGTGCAGGACCCGGCATTTGACCTTGTTGAACCTCGTACAGTTGGCCTCGGCCCATTGATGGGCATCGATGATCCGAGACCTTGGAGGTAATTTGACAGACGAATATGTACCAACAGCAATTGTTCATGTTAAGTTCGTATTAATCTAGTGGTATATCTTTTACTGGAGATACTGTTCACAGAATCAGGAGCTCTGTAGGTTTTGCTCAAGTTTGTATTTTTCTGTGATGCTCAGGGGAAGGCAGTGGTTTGTACACACTCCAGTCAGATTTTTCCAAAGCTAATAAACCTCAAGTACTAGATATGATATTTGAAAACATAGGTCAATACATGTATCAGGTTGCCTTCATGAATAATTAATTTAAGCAGTACATAAATTATTTTTTGAGATTTTCTTCAGAACACGATTTTTCTTGCAAATGACTAGAACATAGATACTTGCTTTTAGCACAGCAGATAAGATTTTTAACAGTTACTGTTATTAAAAAAGCAATAATTGTGTGAACTAAGAAGAAACACTTTTCCAATTGTATAAATCTAGGAAGTTGTGTAAGCACTCCTTATAAAAGTTTGTGTGTTTACAGAGGTCAAGTCTGATCCACTGAGATGAATGAACAGGAAACACTGCTTGAAAAAGAAAAGAAACAAAACCAAACCCCTGTGTTCTGCCTACTTTCAGGTAAATAATACCCTTTTTCACTAATGAATAGAATCCCAGATATATGGAGTAGGATCGATCATTGTCAAACGGGATACTCCAGTAGTCTCACTTGAGAGAATGATTTGAGTGATTAAAGAGAAAGGAACTGTGCTTCTAGGTGAGTTACAGGGCCAGTTTAACAAACTAAATTGTTACTAGGAATATAACATCTACCTTGCAATAGAGCTCATATTGTTTGCAGTGCCCATTGAATGGTTTATCAGAAAAGTTTCCTAAGTAAAACGTACCGTTTGATACAAATCACAAGCCACAAAAGGAATTAGACGTTCTTACCATGGAAGAGGGTAACACTATTTTGGCTCAGTTTAATTTGTTTAAGAACATACATGAATTTAATCTAGAAGGGCAGTTTAAGTACACTGGTTTTTAACTGTTTTTATTATTAGACATTGAAAAATGTAAATGCTTATTTTACAGTTCTGATGTTTTTGCATGCCCTCATAGGCCTTACCTAGGCTCTAGTGTATGCTAAAGAACCTCCAGAAGCTTCACCCCACATTGTTGAAGTGAATGTGGTTTGGATGTAGTCCAAATGATGGCTGCAAGAGGAAAAATGGTAGGAAGGATTGTATAACATCTCAGAAAACAGCTAGACTGTCTGATAAGCAGTTCTTTAGATCACTTACTGAGTTTCAGGATAATGCCGAGTAAAACTGAATCATGTTGACATGAGGCACCTTAGAAATAACTGTTTTGTATCACAATTGTTAACCAATTTTTACAGTTATTAAAATATTTTTCTTAACATTTTGAAGTCTCCAGGTGCCCAGTGTGTATCATAATTTTCTTCCATTGCACATAAAATTACTTAATGAATATTGGCTTGCAGAATTATTATACTTCCAGCTAATTCCCAGTCCAACTCAACTTGCCTTTTCCTGGGCTTCTTGCCACATTCCATTTTTCCCTATGCTGTTGATGTTATGTAGGACTGAGATGTGGAATTATCTACAGTTCATAAAAGAATCAATTACCTTAGGTAGTTGTGTTCATCTGTTATTAACGGACAATAAATGCAAACATGAGCTAACAAAAGGCAAAGGATAAACACATTTAAGCCAGGCCAGTTCCCGGAGAAATATTTAAGAACTTGTCAAACAGTTCTTGAAACATGGAAGAGTGATGATTTCCCATAGATTCATTGTATATATTCTGGCACTGCAACTTTTCCTTTATATAATATTTTTTTAAATCTTGAATAGCAGTTTCCATTGGAAGATCTCGAAGAGATTTACAGATATTAACAAAATCAGGCTTGTAACACCAGTGTGAAGAAAAGAAGCTGGTCAAGCTATTTGTTGCCAAGAACATATCCTTGCCCCAGTTAGCTACTTTGTGCTCTTCTGCCAGCACAACGTTTCACAAAATACTTCATTCACCAATTCCTAATTATTCTCCTGCATTTGGATTGCTTTTACATTCCCTAGTTTCTGAAGATGCTCATCACTAGTCCCTCAAATAAACTAATTATCCTCATAGGGCTTGATTCTACATGAAGGAAGCCACTCACTTGTGATCCCCTCTGCTGCTTCCAAACATTAGTGCACTCCTGTGGTCCTGCACTTCTGGAGTGGCTTCAAGGGGCTACTATGGCTGGGTGTAACATAGAGCAGTTTTCATCAGGTTTCAGAGATAGAGAGGAAGCAAAAGTGTCTTCATCTCCATTTTTTTCGAGGAAGGCAGGCATCCATGCCAGTATTTAGTTAGTTATTTGTTATTTGTTATTCACTGTACAGCAGTCCCTGCATAATATCCTCCTGCAGGTTCATTGGCCCTGCCCTACCTTTCAGCCCTCAATGTATTTTTCAAATGATTTAAGCTGATATTATTTTTATCTTATTATACGTTTAAGGCTTTACAAAATGCCTTTTGCCTCCAACCATATAATTGTTATAATTTTATAATATTATAATTCTTACAATATAATTAACATTATATTGCATGTTATGTATATGTCAACTATAGGTCGTTGAATATTCAGATGCTTTGAGCATTTCTCTTATGAGCAACATAAAAAAATGAACAGATTACAGAGCAAATACACCCCAAAAGGAGTCCTCTTGAGACATATCAGTTTGCCATTTGATTACTACTAAGCCCTGCTTATGTATAAGGAAGATATAACCAGTTCCACAAGTGGCCATAATCAATTTCCTTGAGAGTGAAGACTTCACAACTCATGCTTTCTGAAGACTTCTACATGAACTTGATCTGCTGAGTGCACTACCAATTGCATATATTAGGGAACCCAGACAGTCCCTTTTTGCTTCATAAGTGTGTCCCAGAATCTTCCTCCTGGATTGTTTTTTCTGCCTGCTCAGTTAGGGCCCTTTTTACCCACCACCTGAACTGTTTCTAGCCCTACCTTTTTCTTTCTCTGAACTCCAACTTATACTTTGGAGTCCGTGACACTAGCCAGTGAAGCCTCTAACCTTAATCCTCTTAACCCTGCATATGGTACCCATACAGCTTTATCTATATCTGTCTTTACTCAAGCCTGGCCCAGATCACTGGTGGTACTGCTTGTGTCTCAGTCTCTGGCGTCCTTCCATTTTAGCATCTTAATTCTTCAATAAAATATTAATCAAACAGGATATATCTATCTATACAGTTTGCCAATGCTAACCTATTAATGTTTGATGATGAAACATTTGGGGTTTTGTTGTAAATAATATCTCATAACATCAGGTAACTTGCTTGCTGTTAAAAACAACCCTGAGCCAGAGAGTGCTCCTTCATTTATGAAAGCAAAGTTCTTATCCATAAAGCTCTCCATGTTGACATAAAAATACACCTGAGAATGGAAATAAGTGGGTTTTTTTCAGAAGTATGACTAAATTCAGTGTTCTCTGACACCTTTTTTGAGAAGAATAGTACGGGATATCAGTGCTGCAGGGTTTCAGCTTGAATTTGGTTATTTCAGACTGCTTTGGAATCCTAAGGAACACATCTTGTGATTCAGGGGATCAGTGGATTTGGACATATAAGAAATGTTATTCTGGTTTATTTTTTAGAATTTCCGTCTCACTGAGTTTTAGTGAAGTTTTGGATGGTGTTTTATTGAGTGAAACACAATAACTACCCCATTACATAATATAACCCTGTTCTTACTCTAGTGAAGTACTTCTTTTCCTTGTCCTCCAGGGACAATTTTAAGCCCCCAACTGGTTTCTTTACAGTTCAGGTTCTTTTAAGCTTCTTCTGCTCAGTTGTGGTCTCTACCTCTGCTGCTGTTTAAAGACGATGAGGCAAAAGAGTCCAAACTCAGATCAATCCGCTCAGCTGTGGGCCTGTTGCTTTGACACCCTCCCACGCTCAGAATCTTCAACAAAGTCAGTATTTGTAGCTGCCTGCAAGATACTTCCTCACAGCTGCCTCACCTCTTAAAGAGGCTGCAAAACCCATTTGCCAATCTTTGTATCTATGGGACCTGAGTCCCAATTCTGTGTAGTGTTTGTGCAAATAATACAGAAGTAGCACTTATCTCTTCTTCTAAGGATGGTCATAGCTATTCAGTGTCTCGTTCTTGTGTTTGTTCTGCTTCAGACACAAAAATCTGGTGCTGTGGGATATTGAATATCTTGAACCATGGCTAAATCAACAGTGTCTAAGATGCCGGAGAGTCAGCATGCACTTAGCAAAAGTTTGTAAATCTTTTGTTCTTGCCTGTCTTCACCAGAAGTCTGATTATATTGCTGTCATAAGTCACCCTTCCCAAGTTCAGTACAAAACTGGATTCTCCAAATGAGTATTCTATTTTCAGATTTTCATTGTTTCTAAGGCCAAGTTTTATTCTATCTGAAAGGCAAAAAAAAGGTAAAATCTGGATTTCAGTGGCTTTCTGTTTAATCCTGTGATTTTACTCAGTTCTATAGATTATTAGGCATGTGACAGAAACATACGTTCACAATAAATATATGTGTCAGATGAGAATTATTTCTTCATTTTTGGTATTTAAAAAGTACAAAGGAGACAGAATACCTAACTGTTATGGTTTAATTTTGTTCTGTTGCTTGTTTCGTTTCTTATGTTATATATATTCTTGATATTATCAGTCAAGATCCTGTGCTTTTATCCTATAGGCAGGCTGTCTTAATTCCTTCTTCTGCAGGTGAGGTAACATGGATGATACATGATGATACATGAGGATACATGATGTCACTTTTGGCTGGTCTGGAAATAAAACTTGGGGTCAAGCGCAGGCATCTCTACAGTTCGTACAGCTTCCAAGAAAAATTGTGCAAAGTCTTTGTGCCTGTGTGCATAACACTGTACCATGCTTCAGAAGCAGAAGTCTAGAAATTATATTTTCCTACCTGAGAAGACACTTGCATATGTCATGGCCAAACTGCATTACATCGTGAAATGGCAGCTTCACAAGAGGAGAGCCTTATGGTGGCGTGATAGCACTAGAGTAAAATTCCTGTATTCAGGAGACTTCAGGGATTATGCTGGTATCTCATACATTCAGCAGGATTACATGTGCAAAAGTTTTGGAACAGGTACTTTTTTTTTCTTTAATTAGCAAATAATATAGAAAGAACAACAGTAAAGAACATAAGCATTGGTAAACCAAAGCACCTAAAATCGTGAAAGTGCCAAAATTACAGCACCAGCTCTGATAGTGTGCTCACATTTTATAGATGATTTTGTATCATTTCATGCACCAGGCTCACATCAGCTGTGGCAAGAGCTACAAGGAGAAAGAGAATTGTCTTCAGCTAAAGGTCTTGAACTAAAATGCAAGCAGCTGAGTTGCATCCCAATTTCTGCGACACCTTTTTTACATGGGTAGTGGATAAACATACCCATATCATAATGTATTCGATATCTGTCATTTTCCAACATTTGATTTTCCAAGCTTGATATTCTTTCAATCTTATTAAAAATGTAATTTAGCTAGCTTTAGATGATTAGTCCTTTCAGGTTTACTGGTTCAACTAGGTGAGCCACTGATGTACTTGGATCCACACCCACAGAAAAGATTTTCTGAAAAGTTGTTTTAATCCATAGTAGGGAGTGACTCAGGATAATTGCTAGTGTAATAGGCTCTCTTGGCTTCCTGGAGTGTTTTAAAAATAAATCCTTTGCAAGAAGTGGGAATGTCTAAGAAAGAAAGGAAAAAAATTATGCCAGTCAAGACACTTAAATTTGATACAGTACACATAATTTAACTCTCCTTCCAATTCAGGCTCTGCTGATGTTTTGTAACACATGATGATTGTTGTTAATATGGTGTATCATTGGTGATATTTCTGTCTGCATGGTTGTCTACTATGTGCGTACAATTTTTTCCCCCGGGTTCTATCTCTGGCTGCTTTGAAGCCTCTGTGCTTTAACAGTCATCAATCCAGTACGTGTACGAAAGAAGCCAAGAAACTGTTGTACCACAAAGCTCTCAAAGACCCTGGTTAACCTGAAATCGATAGATAGTTTTGTGGTGGAAAACAAAATGAATGTAAGTTAGCTCTGGGAATAGCTAGTTGGGCTGTTATATATTACAAAAACGTTGTTTAATTCTGATTTATATATCTGCAGAATAATTTTAGTTTACAACTGCCCAAATAATCTGGCCTATTCAATTCTCTTTCTTCTAGTTGACTGCTGCAAAGGAGTCAGAGCCTGGTCACAACTCCTTATGTGGAACAGAGCTACTCTTTCCTGCCTCCTCTTCTGCCAAAGATGGAGGCAGGGTGTTCTCAGCCCGTGCTGTCTTCTGTCTACCCCAATGTACGAGTACTGTCCATCAAGGCTAAGACTGTTGCTAAATTTAGTTTGAGTTCAGTCTGTCCCTCAGTCTTTGAGTTCAGTTGCAGTGCACTGCAGAAATCCTGGCTTTGTAAGTCTTACTCTAACACTGCACTACTTTGAATTTGAAGCACTCCCTCAGTTGTGTGAGCCTCATTCTCCCCTGATTCTCACTTTTGGTTGACTTTGATACTGGAGGAAACTGAGTCTAAAATGCCATCACTTCACTGCCTAACTGTAAATCCAGGTTCATCCCGTGCCATACATTGATTATGATATTCAGACACCATCCTCTGCACAATCCTGTGTAGCTAAAGGGACAGCTCAGGTACACTGTGGTACAGCACCAGAAAGTGCTTCCTTCCCCCTTTTCTGATATGCAGGGTACAATCCCGTGCATGCAACAAAGATAGCTGTGGCAGTGTCTTAGAATGATCCTTCTTGCTGGCACGTGTAACTGCAACACATCACCAGCTTCTCTTCCCATTGCTCAAACTGTTTACTAGCACCTGGTAAGCCATGGCACTGCTTCAGGCCTTGGAAATGAAGACATCTGTGAGATCTGTAAGTGGTTTCACTCTAGTCAGTGCAGTGGAGAATTAAATCTGGAGGCTAAAAGTACACAGAGAGCAAAATTCTGCCACAAAAAATGAAAGGAAAATCACCAGGTGGAATTAAAAACTATGGCCAAGGCTGTGTGCATCTGAGGACAAAGATAGAACTCTATGCATGCTTTGGTGTGTGCTATTCTTTTGAACATGTGCCATAATTTTGCATTTCCTGACTTCAACTTCAGTGAATTGGAAAAAAAGCCTGGCAGGTTCCCAAGATTGAAATATATGCAGAAATAACTTTCATAGCAACACCAGTGCAAGTGAAAATATCCAGCATCTGAAACAAACTCACGCTTCAGGGTGTAAACTGATCAGCTGTTGGGTTGAAGAAAGAGTTTCTCTTCCCTCCTTACCCCCAAGTTCTTATGTAATATTCCAGGCCGTAGCTGGCTAGATGTAGTGTGTTTTCCATTCTTCATGCTCTGAATCATCAGATATCTAACCACTGCCTGAGGCAGTGTACTAGCCTGGAGAGCTGAATGGTCTGTTCCACTATGGCAGCAAGAATAGTATTTTAATATGGTTTCATTTCCTATGGTTTATTATTTTGTTATGTAGCGCTAAGGGAGTGACAAACGGACTCCTATAGTTGCTCGTGTGAACGTGTATTGAGACTGGTTTCGATCTGAGGAACACATACTCGCTTGTTTTGTCAGTCGTGCGCTAGTGATGCGAAGGGTCTTGATCTGGTTTTTAGGGCTGAGTAATGCCTATGCTTGTGTTGGTCCGGCATGCAAAATTGATTTTCACCCTCCAGAATTGCCTGCCTCTAGTATATTTTGGGAGAAGTACTTTTTAAAATAAATTGTGTTTACAGTGGAGCAAATTGTGCTCCCACATGCGCACTCCTAGTCCAATGGAGAGGGTTCTTCTGTATCGAAAACGGAAGTAGAGATTGCCCACAGATAGGTTCTTTGTGCTCTTCATATTATGGTGTGGTGTTGTAAAAAGGGCTTCTGTTGCATCTTGTGGAATTGAGTCATACATGATTCAGTGCAGAGGTTATGAATACAAAACAATACAACTGGCTACTCTTTCTTTCATTTCCATAAAGAAATGCAACAGGTTTATGGAAATACTGTCTTAATCCGCAGTAACTGGGATGTTGTAGCACTGCTGATGGGATGAATGTTTCTAGCTTAACAACTACATGTTAAGAGGCATATGCCTTCAGGACAGAAATGACGTGCTACTGGACACAGGTTAACAGCAGCTTTCACTGTCATTGTCCACACCATGTATGGGTAAACAGAGCATTTCGGTTTCCTGGCATTTCACAGCATTTCAGTCTCTTGGCAGTTCAATCTTGCTGCAAAGTCTTTTGAAATAAAGAAATCCCATTTGAGCATGGGTTGCTATAAGATGGGCTGTAGTTATCAATGCTTTACTCCTGTATGACAGTAGGGATTTCCACGTTTCTTTTCCTCCACTCTCTAGGGAGAAGATGTAATATAATCCTATAAATTAAACAGAGGAATCAGGAGTCATGGACAGCCATCTCATCTTCAGCAAGCACCAGGAGCCTTTACTGTGCTTTTGAGAGTTTATTAACCACAGGAGCTGAGCCAATGAAAGCTACTGGGAGGTGGAACTACCCATAAGGAACAGCCCTGGTATACTACACAGAAGACCTGAATCACCCTGTGTTTCAGAGTTCCCTGCAGATATCTATGGGACAAACTGCCAACAGGTAGCAATGTAACTCTGGGGATGATCTTCAGTAAGAATAATATGCAGCATGTCAGCGTGGGGACTCATGCCCTGAATTATCCTTGTTGATCTTAGTAGACGAATGACAAATCTGATAGCCAGAGGGGACAACAATACCACTTGTTCAATGCTTGGATTGCATTGTCAAAACTAGGTTCTTTTTTCATTATATATGTAAACATTTTACTTCCTTTGCTTGACAGAATACTGCTCTGGGGCTGGGAATATTTTCTTTTTCCTGCATCTGCCAGATTCTTAGATCTGTCTTTTAAGTATAAAAGTGGAAATCTGTTCAGAGGACACCGTTTTCTTCTGGAATTTATCTCAAGGTTTTTGGTCATTGTGATGATATGGCAACGTATGGGGCTAGCTGCCATTAGAAAAATATCTGAGCAAACTTGATTTTAAGTCTTTTGAAGCTGATCAGATGATTTGTATTGATTTCAGAGAGCTCTGGCTCATGCCCAAATGTGATGATCGTAAAGGAGAAAAGAGAAGGCATATGTGTATGAGAAAACTAATCCACACAGCCCCAGATGGTAAATTTGCTCTGCCAGTATGTTACTCAGGAAAGAACCTTGGCTTTACATTTTGAAATAGCACTCACATCTCCAAAAGTGGTACCAAGACACATACTTCTTGTAACAGTTTACAAATGGAAATGGTGGGGTATAAAAACAACAACAAACAGTTGCTTATAATAGCAGCAGATTTGTAGACTCCTCCAGAAAATCTTGAAGAACTTTTGAACTTCTTAAAAGGATTTGTCTGTAATCAGGCAAGACTCACTCAAGGACTTTTGACATATATCACTTCACTTTCAGACTTCAGTTTCCTCATCTCTTAGATGGGACTACTGATACTTACAGGCTTATAGCCAAGCTGAGTTCCTAAATGCAAAATGAAGAGGTCTTATCAGTCCAAATTTCTTATCACTTGCCTCAGCAGGATTATACCATGACACCGTGTCACTCTTCAAGTACTGCTTAACATTAGTGCTCATACTTCTGCTTCATTTTTTGCTCTAGCATCTCGCCTACATAATGCTGTAACTGGCTTTCACAGCAGGTGAAACGTGTCATACTGTACAGTACCAAAGAAATAACAGAAATAGAGACGCGAATAGGCAGAGAGTAATAGAGATCAAAGATCAAATTAGTTTTCTGAGCTGGTATTCATCTGAGAAGAGACACTTCTAGAAGGTATTTTGAAGTTGGGAAGGAAGCTGGCCCACATACCTGGGAAAACATTCCAGCTGGAAGGGGTTAGTACAAAACTGAAAGAGGATGTGGGCAAGATGCTTGGAAGGGCTGTTTCACTCCTGTTTTAGTTAAATCCAGTCGGAGCCTGGACACAGCAGAGGGCTGTAGGCTGGGAGTGTGTGTGTGGGAGACGTCTTTGCCAGGCTTGATGTGGACACTGTTTAGGCACAGCTGAGAGACTGGAAAATACCACTTTCCAAATGGGGACTTGCATGACAGATAGTTACATACTGGGTGTGGATATAATATACCAAGGGCAGAAAAGTACAGGGACTGACTTTTGCCAGGGACTTATACAACCACATCTGTAGTTCACCACTGTTTCCTCCCTGACCCCACTTGGAGGTGTTTTCTATCCAAAAGTGTAAAAAATTACAAATCCCAGAAAACTGCAATCTGGGCTCTGCCTAGAGAAACTTTTAGATCGTTCATTCCATAAATATCTCTTACAGGCTGTCTGACGTCAGAGGATTTGGAGAGAGAGCCTGGTCTGAAAGTGAAAACAGCAGCAGTTCCAGTCTCACTACAACAGCACGGGCAGTGAGAGTAGCAGCACAGGCGTTTCTCTATGTGGATTACAGGACTGCAGAACAGGGAGGAACTGTGCAGAGACATGGGCACTACAGTGTAAGTGCGGCTGCTGCAGCAACTTTTCTCATATTTTTGCTTGTTTTCAAGAACAAACCCCCGCAAGTACTGCTTGTCTTTCTTTTCCTTTTTTTTTTTCTCCTCTGAAACATCCTGAAGCCAGCTTGGCAGCACACAGGATTCAGGTTTGGCTTGACTGCTGCTCCCGAAGGTATGTAGAGGGGCTGACCATGCAGACTTTTGCACTCTTCTGTATGTGAATAGGATGGATCGGAGGGTGAGGAAGGTCAGAGAAGGAGCAAGAAGGAGGGAAGGACATATTGTGAGAGACTACAAAATTAACTGAAATCCAGCTCCTTCACGTTCTGGTAGCAGGGCAGCAAAATCCCAAATAAGCTCTAGACAAAACCCGACTTCCTTAGGCAATTTCACAATGCAGGATTTGTTTTTTAACTCTTTAATCACTTGTCATACTGTGCAGCAAGCAGTTCATCTTTCCTTATGCGGAGGACAGGCAGTTTCCTGGCTCCCTGACAGTGAAGTCCTGTCCCGCTCTATTTGCCAGGCTACTGACAATGAGATCCTTACAAGAGTACGAGGTATTCCTTGCTAAATCTGACAAATTTAACATGTTGAGCCTGTACTATCTTGATACTAAGGGCTCTCCAAAGAACCCACTGCTTCTGCAGAGGGAAAAGGAGTCTCTCACATCCAAAAACTAGCTGTAACAGGGTCATACATGAAGAAGGCAGTTACTACGAGGAGAATGTCGCTGTGAAAAACCTGCAGAGGTACTGCTACAGACACATGGTGCAAGTCCCAAGGAAAACTAGAGATTCTTAATATTTTTTTAATTTTAATTTTTTATTTTTACCTCAGCAGTCCAGAGTCCATAAGAAGATGGTGTTTTCAGTGGGGCACTCAGCTGTATGTATTTACAATTAAAATTCGTGCTGCATTCATGTAATTCACCTTATCTCGCCACCCCTCACCTGGATGACCCTGCTTCATTCTCCCAGTAGACATGGGATCAGTTCTGGGGACAGCTGTGGAAACAGCTGTCCTCTTCACTGCCATCTTCTCTAATGAGACCTATGACAGAAACATCTCATTTCTCCAGGTGGCTGGAAGGGTTTGATCCCTCCTGTGTGGAGCTGATGTACTTATCTAGCACTTGTAACTTTAGAAAGCTCTTTGCCAGCAAGAGGGTGGTTGGTCTGTGCAGTTGCTGGAAGGAGAGATGATGGCCTTGAACATAAACGCAAAGCTGGGCTGAGAAGCAGGAGCTATGTGAATTGCATAATATAATGCACTGTGCTGTTAGAAATTGGCTTCAGCCAACAAGCAATTACAAGAAAGGCTGTTGCAAGTCCATGCTCCCTGGACAGATTTGTTTTGGCAATGGAATATGTCTGCAAATACTTTTCCTCTTGAGGGTGGCAGAGTGGGTTGCTGGGGCAGGGAGAAGGAGCTAAAGGAGGAAAGGTAAGGACTGGAGGAGGGACTTTTGCAGGGATCTTTCCTACAAAATGAAATTGAGCAAGTCTACTTAGCTGTGCCGAAAGCAACTGCAGGTTGATGTAACCGCTGTGCTGGCTATTGTAATGGGGGTAGCCTTTACTGGGCAGATGTTGAAGGTCTAATCCCCACTAACGGATGCCATGCCATTTAAAGCAAGCTAGGCTGAGCTGGAGAAAAAGCATCCATACTGACTGAACGGGCAAGGGAGCATGTGTTCTCAGAGCCAGATCCTGCAGGGATGTACTTTGGAAGGGAAGTCTCCAGGCTTGGAAGGAATCGATTTGAGATCTGGGCTGCTTTAACATGACATATCAGAATCCTTTTCCTCTTCTCCATTTATTTCTTATTAGATTTTGTTTCCAGTTGCCTAGCAGCGACTTTTCCAAGCTGATTTATTTTCTTAGCAACAGCCTAATCACATTGGCTGGCAAGGTAAAAGAAAGAAAATCCTGAAGAAATGTGGTAACTTGTTAGAAACTTATTTACCCCGATAAAAGCTTGAGAGCTGCCACAGCCAAGACAAGTGTCTGGCACCCACAGACACTTATACCTGGTTCAGCAGTTAGTCTGTCTGAAGTGCACTGGGAAGTACAGAACTAATATACACAGAAATGGCGAAAGCTGAGGGGATGAGAAGAGGAACGAAGGAGAAGACAGTTCTGGATTTGGGATGTATTAAGATGTCTGCTTCCTTTCTGTTTAACGATTCCTCTCTCTGTCTTCCAGCTCAGTATCCCACTAGTGAGCGACACTACCTGCAGGGATTTGCAAGTCTTGAAGTTTCTTGTGGTCGTGGTTCAGGGAGAAAGCTGGACACTGAGTGGAAAGGTGGGAAGAGGAGTGGGGATGAAGATACTAATCTGGCAGGAGAGAAATCTGGAGTCTCATGAGAATGCGTGGGTCATCACTCAGCATCCTTGAGTATGAATGAGGTTATACCAGCCAGAAAATTGCTGTTTCTTCTACTAGTGGACACTGAGCCTGGAAGCAAGAGAAAGAAGCATAATATGGACAGGGCAGGCATCTTTTCAGTTTTGCTTTGTGAAACAGAAAGCAATTCCCTGTTGGAGCTTACGACAGTTATAGTGCAACCCTGAGGTTTTAAAAGTCTATGTTATGTGTTACAAAGTGCAGTCTCATGGTTTCACAGAGCTGAGTAAGCAAATTCTCTGGATATCCTAGTGGTCTTACCACACTGTATCACTTGTCTGCTGTTATCGCTGTTGTTTGTTTTAGTTGTGGTCCTTATGTATAATGTAGATCACTCTTCATCTTGAAATCAGTTGCAAAAATTTTTCTTACCAAGTCTGGACATGGCGTGCACTGACTGTATTTTGTTGGCAGGGAGGCACAGCAAGAGTTGAACAGCATCTTGCAGGTATCTCCCAGACTGGTTTTGCTCCATCTGCCTTAGTTGACATAAAATTCCTCCAAGGTCTAGTGGAATCCCAGAAACCCATCTAGTCCCTCCAGGCCAGCCATCTGACCTAGTGATTGAGCAATCAGGGGACACCATTTCCTGACACTTAGGGAAAGGATGCATGGGAGGTTTGGCTCTCAGCACTTTAATTGCTGCCAATTTTCAAACCTGGGTCAATCCTATGGAAATCTGACCCCATCTCTCTTCCCTGCCCCTGCAGCCCCCAGGCAAGCACAGTGTGTTCCTAAATTAAAAGAAAGCTGATTGGTCTGATTTTCATTGGATGAAAGAGTTTGCATGTATTTTCCCATGCTTTTTGTTGTGTTGATGATTGACAGCGGTGTCTCTCATGGCTTTTCCATTTTATCAGTTTTGTTCCCTAATATCACGCTCCTTTGAAATGGGGCATTTGTAGAAAACTAGTGGTAGTAGGACTCGGTGTATATACTAATGTGCAGTAGATCGGATTAATTTCTCATCTTTCCACAATTCCACTTAACAATGGAGTTACTTCCGTTTGGCACTACTCTGAGTCATTATCAGGCTACAGACTTGTTATCTTCCAAGCTCTGTGCAGTTATTAAATTTCATAATGTTATGTAAATTAGTTAAATGGGATTTACTGGGTTGGATTCTCAGCCAGTGCAAGCAGGTATGGGGGCTCCAGTGTAGGTATGACAAATGTATTCCAGCTGACGATTTGGCCCAGTGTCTCCAGACTAATAATGAGTGACCTGAGGCACAGACGGTGCAAGTCTGCTCTCATCTATGCTAGTGAACGTTTTTTGTAGCTCTGTATTTTTCAAGAAACTTATTCCAGGCTTCAACTACAAGCAGGTTCAGTACCATTAGAATTTGGTCCAGAGAAACTGAGGCCCCAGTTGTGCAAAGTAACCTGTAATTTTGGCTCTTTATTTTCAGTGTTTTGTTAAGGCACCAAGACACTCAAAAATTGAGACAGACAAAATTATAAGCTGTTTTTGAAATGCTGGCTGACTGACTTGGGCAAATCTGCACAGTGGATTTGATTCTTCTCACATACTTTTTACAGCAGTGTAACTCTCTGAAGGTTAGTGGAGCTACTGCTGTTTTACAACAGTAGAAGCTGCAGAGGAATGTGTCCTGTGTTGCTGGAAGCTCCCATGGGCTTTGGTATGTCAGTCCTGTACTCATATTCTGTTTTTCTTTACATGTCCAGAATGTGCCCTGCTTTAATTTGCTGAGAACCACATAACCACATGCCCATGAACACATCACACCCTGAGCAGTGCTACTGGTAGTGCAGCCTCAAGCTTTCTTACTGCTGTGTGTTAAATCTGTACCTGATAATGGTCAAACTGGCTTTTCCCTCCCTTAGGTTTTGTGTCCGGTTTTTATGTTCCCCAAAGTTCATGCTCTGTGTTAGATTAATATTTTCAATTTGTTTTCCACATAGTATTTCAGTACTTGAGATTTTGGCCTCTCTGGTGATCTCTGTGGTGTCAGATAATGTCTTGTAGTAGGGGGAGTTTTCTAGTTCTGGGACAACATGAAGTAACAAATCTGACCATGAAAAGTTCATAGTTTTTGGATTTAGTAGAACAGTTATTCTGAGAGTATGGCAGGCTTATATCAGTGATAAGGTTTCTCTGGAGTTAGGAACTGGAGAGACTTAAGGTGGAAAGAAGGAAGTAGATAGGAAAGGGAGGAGATAGCAGCCTTGCTGGAATTCAAGGAGTGGGAGCTGGAGATCAGAAGGATATGTTTAGACTCCGTGAAAATGGAAATAGAGGTAACCCTGAGGAACTGAGAACAACTTTGACAGCAAGAGAGAAATAGGCTCCCTCCCTGAATAACAAGTGTTTGCTTATTTCCCAGTTTTTCTGGCTTCAGAGTAATAATCACTGAAGTTGATATTTTTGCTCATGAGCTTTGAAGTTTGCATTTGTTTTTTTTGAAGAGTATTTTTCTCTTCGCTCTCTCCCATGAAGGCTTAAATTCAGGCAATGCATATGCCAGCCCAGCTCCTCTTTGAACTGGGGACAAAGCTGATTTGTGAGAACAAACAACTCTCTTCTGTCTCCTTGGTATATTACTTTTTTTGAGGAGTTATATACAAGGACTCATTTTTACTGTTATGGCCTGATTTGGGGGGCTTTGTATTTTGTGGGCTGTTTGGAGAGGCCATGTTTTTAGCTGCTTAAACAATTGAATTAATGAGCCATGAAGTCTTAAGAGATGGAAATTTACATGGTGCCCTGTTCATCCTTGAATAAAATGGTCAGGTCCAATTTAACTTTTTTAAGATCTGATTTGAAGATGTGTTCCCAGGACATTTTCATAAATTAATACAGAAATACACAAAAGGGAGGAGAAACATTTCTGCCAGGAAGCACAATGCAGGTTGGATTGCGTTGTGAATAAGTCATGCAAGGATACATTTAAAGGGTTTAATATCACACGCCAAGACTCCCTTCTCCCGAGACAAAGCTTTGGGAAGAGAGGAAAAATCTTGGAGGATGGGCCCACTGGTAGCTGTTAAACATGATAATCTGTCTGTACTCCCATCTCCAAGTCCTAAACAACTGAAAGGATTGAGCACGGGTGGGATCAGACTATATATGGTATTTTTGTATGCTTTCCCTAACCATCTGCAGCTGACCGTTACTTGGAGACAGGGTACTGGTTTAAATGGACTTCTGGTCTGACTTTATGTAGCCATTTTTATATTCCTGTGGTCTTCAAGAGAGAAAACACTGTAAAGATCCTCTGATGTTTCAGCTATTCTAGAAGGGAAAGTCATATCTGTAAGATGGAGGCTGAGGAACCTGACCAGGTACGTCAAAAACCTCCAGAAACTTATTCCCATTTTAGAGCCCTTTAAGTGTTAAGAATGCACATGAAGAAAGTATACCTTCAGTTTCAGCACTGTCTGTGCCTTCTTGTCAGTGAAAAAACTGACCAGTATCCCCCCTTGTTCCCCAGTTCAGAAGTGGTTTACAAACAGTGACCATTTCTTGCAGAAGGGATTTCATTCACTAACCCCTCTCCAGTTATTGTTATTAGAAATGTTTTGCATTTTCTTTTGCATTTAAATATTTCTGTAAATCTGAACATTTTAAACAGGCTTACTCATCAATAATATGATTGCTGCGGATATTTTCATAAATAACAAATATTTTGGGTGCTTCCATTTTCCAGGAAAGCTCAGTGCTTAAAAAAAAAAATAGACTATTTTTAGATGTTTCAGGCTGGTCTTGAAAAATCATTAATCTCTTTGCCTGCTCTTGGTCCTGCACTGTCATCTGTTTCCTTTCAAATCTCCAGAAGGCTGTTACAGAAATACATGGGAATTCCATGTTGCTCTGCATCAGCCTGCCAGTTCTGCTCCTTTCCTTGTCAGGTCGATGGGAGCAACCTTTTCAAGGGGGAATGAAACTACTGTGGAGCTGTATAAGCATCCTTGCCTCTGCTGATTTGTGCATAGAAGTTTCCTGGACTCTTGTAGAGGTGTAATATGATTTCCCTCTAACATGAAACTATTTTTTTCCCCAAGAACGTTACAACAGTCCAGTCCCTCTGAAAACATGTAGTCAATAAATCATCAGCCTACAATACAGTAAGCTCTGTACTTTCACTGGTTTAAGATCAAGCCCTGAATGCTGTGGGTATTGTGTGCTCACTAGCCAGATTGTTTCTGATGGAGCTGAGGCAATTTCAATGGACTGTTCCTGTTTAACCAGTAGGAGTTAAATGATGAGAATATTTTCTTGTCTGCAATCATACACTATACATATACTTGAGGCTAAGTCACATATATACGGCTGTAGAAATTTAGCAATTTATTCAATTCATTCAGCACTTTCTTTTGGAAAATTTCCAAGCATTTTACAAATACTAATGGATTTACCATTTTGGGAAAATGAGGCAGAGGTTTTTCAGATGTCTGCAACCTGATAGGAGTCTGTACTATCACATAAATACTCTCACTGCAGGTAGGTTAGAGACCCATTTTTTTAGCTATCCTTATGCACTCTGAAATGTTAGTTTAACAAAGCTACAGTAATTAAACTAAAATATTGTAACATGTTTATCATTATGTCACGTTTATCTTCCTACCTGGTAGACAAGCTGTATATTCTTCAAAATCATACTTCTCCTAGAAGGGAGTAGATCACCCTACTGCAGAGTGGGTACTCCTCCCCTTTCTTTCTTCCTCCCCCATATTTGTGTTCGGACTTCCCAGAGCCTCAAGTTATAACCCTCAGTTTTTCTTCCCCCTCTCCACCCTTTATTTAGTTTTTTTCCTACACTGAGAAAATGAAACTTAGATACTGCTGACAATGATTGTAAGAGATCTGCCCTAAGTAGGCAAAGCGGATTTATTTGTTAGATTAACCGGCATACTTCTGTAGAGAAGGTTTGCCAGGATATCATTCTTCCTTGCAAACATTGTCAGGAATGGGGCCATCCACTAGTGCAGACAGTCTTGGTTTTCTCACTGAGTCACTGACCATTAAGCTGGGATGCCTGGACTGTGAGTACCTTACTTAAATCCATTTGGCAGAATCCTGACCCCCTCCAGGCAGGTGACCCCATCAGCATCTGCACAACAGATGAAAGAAAGCAAGATCTTGACCAAACACGAGGGAACTTCAGTCCTTTGCTACTTTTGCAGCCGTGTATACAGCGGGAACCAATTAAACTATGTTTCTAACAGCTGAATGCACAGAGAGACAGTTGGTTTTGTTCCCGCCTGTGCTCTGATCTGTCAGCATCCTCCTGCACTGTTATGCAGGGATAGAGTAATAAGCATGCTAGGGCCCTGCCAATATGAACTGTCTTCCAACTGTGCCCTACTGAGATCTGAACTTGCCCTCATTGCTTGTTTCATACTTTTAGTGCCCTGTGGGTCAGACATCCCAATGAGTGAAGCTCTCTGGTTCTGTTGTAGAGGCCCTGAAATGTGTTGCCAATGACAGAAGTACAAAGCTTGACCTTAGCCTTTCATTGTCAGCAGGATTTAGGCAGTCTGTGTGAATGTTACGAAGTCTTTGGCACTCACCATTACTAAGTTATAGGGGGAAAAGCAGATGCATTTTCCAACGAGGTGAAATTTTCCTTGGGGGATCCATGAATTGTTTTGCAGCTGTGTCTGGGCTTATCTAGAACAGCGTCATGTACCTGCTGGGGGACATGTGTTAAGCTATAAATGTCCTACTGTGCTCTTCAAGACGCATTTTATGTTTAAGCAGAGGCAAAATTTAGTAAGCAACTCCTCACTCTCTCATCCTCTGCTTCCTAACAGCGGTGATGTTTAGTATGTACACACCTAATGGGACACCTCCAGAGGTCCATACTCTTTCTGATTTACACATCTGTTGGTGTAGCTAAACTGCTGTGAAAAGGGAGCCTTATCTAAGATCATAATGTAAATACAAGCTAGAGTTGACCTAACATAATATAGTAACACTTTCATATAGTATCATTGTACTTTAATAAAAAGCAGCTGAAGAATAGTGCTTCATCAGTCTTGAGAGTCAATTTTTCAATTACCGTCTTCGATTTTTGCAAGATGTATCAACATAGAATTCAGATTGCATACATATCTATATTTTAGTGTTTCTCTTTGACATAAAAAATATTATCTGTAGCTGTATGTATTTTTATACATGAAGCACGAATATAAAATAAGATTGGACTAAATTATGTTCTCTTGAATCAGATATCAGAGGTCAGGGAAATGATACTATATCTTTGTACAATGAAATACCCAATTTGTTGTTGTCAGCTGCTTTAAACTAAGAGTGAAAATGGCTGCCTCACTTCAGACTGGAAAACTGATTTAATTCTGCTTCCCACTGGTCACTTGAAGTTTTATGTTAGTATGTGACAGTATTGGAATAAATGTGCTGTGGAGTCTGCTGGACTATGTGTCTATTATACAGTTGTCTGTGATTGTAGGAAACAGGACATAGTGACCTTGTAGTCCTGTACTCCCATGAATGCACATGATACAGAATCCAACTGACCACCCTAAAGGCTCTGGTGACATGTGGGAGTGCAGTAAATTAAAATGGAAGCAGATGGTGAAAAAGTCCCCTCTGTGTTTTGCCTTGTCTTTTCTTTCAGGGATGTTGCCTTAAGTCTTTGATCCAAATAGCCTGCTGAGGAAATATGTCTCCAAGCTATGATGAAACAACACTAGAAACGCTGTGTTCAATTCTGGGTACTCAGTACTAAGTGGTTACACAGTGATGGGGAGAGATAGTCATAGTCTTTTGGGATTCTTGAGCTCTTTCAGGAATAAACTTCATTCACAAAGAAGCTAGAGTGAGCTGGGCAGTTTGGTGCCAGACTGGAGGGCAGTGCCTCCAGAGAAATCGGAAACACTCTTTGACTTCCATTTGAAATTCTCCCATTGCTTATCTTGACTTTGCTTCTGCTGGCTGGCCACTGACTTTAACTGACATTGACTATTTGCGTGACTTAGGATATGTGCTTTCCAATGTGCTATCTATCTGTTTGTCTGTTGGCTTAACCATCTACCTACCTGTTTGTTTGTTTGCTTGTAATGGAACAGCCCAGGCTGCATGGATGTGTAAGCCTTATTTTCTAGGTTTCCTGTTTAGACTGTGTGACCCGAAGCCCATGAGCTCTCTAGGTTCCTATATTTGTTGCATTTGGACTTTTAAAACTGAAGGTCTCATCAGCATTTCAGAGGCTTTTTTCTAGGGCCAGATTTTTGCCATTTGATGTGGATCATCACACATCTTGTGATGCTAATAGAGTGGAGAGTAATAAGCCCTGCAGCCACAGTGAAGCTGCCTGAGAAATTCACTCATGGGTGTCACAACAGCAGTTTTCCCAATTCCGTGATGCCGTCTACAATGTCTCCATGTAGAATCAGATGCCATGCTGGATTTGATTAGTATCTCTGGACTTGAATTATGTTCTGAGTGTCCCATGAAGCTTAAGGGTCACAGCGAAAGTCATACTGCTCCTAAGCAAGTGCACCCAGACTTGAGTTTGTTCAGTGGTCATTGTGCATTGTTCTTAAAAATACCAAGCTCACTTTTACGTATTCACTGAGCAGAGACCTAGTAATCACTGCATTATATTAGCGTCTGTATATCTGACACACCCAGTGATTTGTTTGCAGACTTTCCCACACCCTCAGAGTTGTCACTTCTTAGTTAGGGTCATTTTTACCATGGCTGTGTCAGATATCATTTTCCCTCCAGATGTTTTTGGGTGTAGCTGATTGCAGCAGGGAGAGAGGACAGAACAAGTCTGCCTTTTGCAGCTCACCTGAGTTGCATCATTAGAGAGCATTAAAACACTCAGGCAATTGGACTAGGTGATCATTGTTAGTCCCTTCCAACTGAATTGTGCTATTCTATTCTGTTCTGTTCTATTCTATGCCTGTTTATGGGTGTTTTTTTGTTTGGTTTGCTTTCTTTTTTTTTTTTTTTACTGTGTACCTTCTATCTGTATGGCTACAGTTGTTCTTTCTTTTTGCCCTCCTTTCCTTTACACAGCAGAGGAATATGATAGTCCTGAGAATATAATATGGGCCTAACTAGACCTCACCACATTGAACCACTGGGCCAACATAGGCCTTTCATTTTCTTATTGCCATTTGGTATCAGTAGGAAGAGTTTGTTCTACTTCTATTTTATCAGGCCTGTCTGATATATCGAAAAGCCTGTGGGGTGATGTTTATTAGTATTTTGTGATTTTTTTGCCTTGCTTGAACTGTGTCAGCTATTGGAGGTCCTCTGCTGTAAAATGAGTCAGAGCTGACTAAGTGGCCACTTGTCCTGCCTGCTTTGGTAATTGTGCTGAGCCAAGGAGTATCTATTGGATATGCAAGCATGGAAGGTAAGAAAGGGTTTTGTTAACTCTACAGAGTTGTAGATGGGAGCTATGCTGCTGGTTTGGCCAATAATTACAGACTGCAGACTTCACAGGTTTCAAAAGCTAAGCAACCTCCACCTTGCTTAATACTTGCACAAGATGCCCAAGTCTAAGTGGAGCAGTGCTGATAATTCAGAAGCATGTAGAAATTTTTATTTGGATTCAGTCTGAGGAATTTTATATTATAGGATTTCAGAGTTTCTTGCCTGTGTTCCACAGTGCTTTTGAGCACTCATCTAGTTATCTTTGAGGAAAGAATTCAAGAGTTTAGACTATTAGGAAACATAACTTACAGAATAAAGGAATGGCTTTTGTCAGTATTTTACCTGGTTCAGTAAAATGTATAGTTCTTAGATACTTGTAACTAGGTGCACTAAGAATGGCACAGTCCAATATAGCTGTCTTTAATTCTATGATTTCTGGTTTCTCTTTGTCTTCTGGATGCTTGTTTCTGACTCCACGCAGATCCTTAATAAACTGTCCTCTTTCATGAAATGTTAACATAGATGGTCACTTGGACTCCATCCCTCTGTGTTTGAGAGTTGCGTTATGCTGGGCCAACTACAAGACCACATTTACAAAAATATTTGTGAGCTGTGGATGCTTCAGGTTTTGTGTTCAAAATTTATACAGTGTATGATGTGATCCAGACCTCCTCAGCTCTAGCAGACATTGGCCTGTAGGGTTTGTTTTTTCAGAATTGTTGAGCATCCACATCACCAGTTTACTTCATAAGGAGTTGTGGGTGCAAAGACATTCAGTCACTTGCCCAAGGTTGCAATGACAGTCAGGATCAGAGTTCCACAGAGCAATTCCTGGCTCCAAGCAAATAAACACACATGACAAACTGGTAGAAACTTCTGAGCTGTGCAGGGATCTCATGTAGCTGCACCTCCAGAAATGGGTCTTGTCTTTCTTAATAAGATTTAAACAGCTACACTTTCATAGTAATAACAATTATCACCACCTGTGCAGCAACAGTAACTACCAGCTGAATAGGAACTATTGTCCACTACTGAAGTCATCTCTTCCATTGTAGTGATTGTTTTTAAAATATCATGCCCTGGGAATTGCTTGGAATGTCCCTTCTATGTTGGCTTGGCACTGACCTACCTGGGTGCAGAGTGCAAAGCAGTGCTTCTTGGTTTTCTTTCCTGGGGACTTACCATGACTGGCTCTCCGCCAAAGACGTGGGTGAACAATGCAGCAAGCCCTGCTTTTTCATATTCACTGCAATAAGCTTAAGGTTGCCTGGTAAACTCAACAGCTATAGAGCACAGCATGCTGGAGTGGCACCGCAGCCTCATCCTTTCTTATAGAATCAGCTGAACTGGCTAGGCAGTCCTGGCTGCACCTTTTCACAAAAACAGTAATTTCCCTGAGCTCTCATTAGCACACTCCAGTGATCAGAGTGCACCATGCTGTGCAAAACCTCCACATACTTCAGGAATAATGTAATCTAGGTTTTTGTATGAGATGTGAGCATGATTTGACTAAAGGTGATTTAGAGCTGAAATGGAAGCAAGGCTGGAGAAGTGGGCTAAACATTTTTCTGATTTAGCTGAGTTGTCTAAACACAGGAGGCTAAGATGAGAGTATGCAGAGCATTCTAATATTTGTTCTGAGTCAGGCATTATTATCCCTCTTTTAGAGACTACAGAGTCAGAAACATGAATTGACTTGCCCGTGCCCACACAGAAATGCACAGCTAGTGTCAGCATTACAACTTAGTTACTCAGAAGCACACAGATGCGCAACATGTATCGCGCTTCTTCCCACCCCTGCTTGCTGTAAAGACTTCTTGCAAGGGATCAGATGCATACTCTTTGTTCGCTTGCTGTCTTTTGTGAGTATGGTTGTTCTCTTTTGGGGCTATTTTCTTTTTAATATAAAAGTCTTCATGAGGAAAGTAATGCTTTTCAACTTGAACAGTTTCACGATCACTGTAAAAATGCAGTTCCTTGGGTCTGAAAGTGTTTCTACCTGTAGAGCTTTCTGGTTTTGGCTCTCCTGGGTAAACCAGTACACACCGATGGAAAGAGGACATATGAAGATTTCCAGAAGTAGCTGAAGGAAATTTTCTTGGCCATAGCAAAGCACAACACTGAAAATGAGAGGACAATCAATTTAAATGAAACCAGTAGGTTCTGAAACATTTAGAAAACTTCAGGTTGATGCTGAGGTTGAGACTTAGGTTTCCTGTCTGTTGACAATTTATGAATGCCTTTGCCTCTCCCTAGATGCTGGGCATAACAGTTCGTGTCAACTTCCCTAAGGTCCGGAGCAGCATCTGCAAGCCCTTTCCTTTAAAGTCCTTGGAATTTACATAACCCTGCAATTGTAGCAATGCAAAACGTGGCTCTGGTTACAATAACAAGAGTTCAGAGAATGCAGGGAGAGATTGTAGCGACAAAGGCATAAAAGCAAAACAAAAAAAACCCCTACATGCTGTTTGAATTTTCAGCAGCCACGTGAGAACTGTCCTCCAGTTCCTGGCTATAAATAAATCTCTGCCATCATAGGAAGACAAAACCAAAACAGTTCCCATTCCTCCCAAATTTTCTTAAGGTTATAAAAAATAAAGGAAAGGTAAATATTTCAAATTCAGAGTGTATTTTTGCTGAGGAATGTCAAATTATTACTCAAGGGGGCTGATATTTGCATCGAACGAAGAAACTTGGCATTAAAACTCTATTTCCCCACTCCATCTCCACCTGCTCTTTTGAGAAAACCACTTAGGACTGCATATGGATAATGTGCCAGGCAAAGTTTCTTAAAGACCTGGGGGTTCACTGCCCTAGTGTCAGCTGAGGCAGGAGCTTTTGTTGAGATGAATGAGGACTACACAGAAGCATGCCTGTTGCTTCTCGTCAGATGTTACATGCTAGTTCTGTTACATGTGGTGTTGGAAGATGGGGACTTGGTGCCAGGGTTTTTCCACTTTCGCAGTAACTTGAGGTAGCGACTGTAACTTGCTCCTTTGAAGAGATGCAGAAGTAATGGGAACACTCATCATGCTTTTTCTCCAGCTTTGAGCTTTCATTTATCAGACACAACTTGAAGGGCAGGCTGGATAGAAGGTTGTGTAAGGTATTAAACATCTGGGGTAGAATTGTGACGAGTTCCATTGCATTGGCTCTCCTACCAGAAAAAAACCTCAAACCCATCACTTGCACATAAATGATGAAATAGAGAGTATCTCAGTCTACAGCACATCTGCTTTCCAGAAACCATACCAATAGTAAAAGCGGAAAGAGGAAGCTTTCTGGAATATTACTTGTATTCCTGGAACAGCTTTGGGGAGTAGATTTGGCATCTAAGGACAAATTCTTTGCTGTTGCAAATGAGAAGGCAATAGCATCAAGGTTCTACTGGCATTGAAGCAGAAGAAAATGGAGGACCGGCTTAATGATTTGGATGTGGCAAAAAAGCTGCATTCTTAATTTAAGGTTTTTATATTCTTATGACTGGTCTTATATGTGGAAAAATGTCAAAGTTAGTGTAGTGAAGACTACTCAAAGAGGCAGCCTTTGAATGAAAAACTAGGTTTAATGAGGACGGAAGATCAAATCCATAGCAATAACTTTTTCTTAACTGTTTTCCTTTTTATTAATCCCAAAAGATACGTGTTGTAAAATAGGTTTGTCTTGTAAACATCTGGGCATTGTTAAGGGTGGAAGCTTTAAAAGGCTGTCCACTGTCACTGTTTCTTTTATCATGTGCTGCTTTTATACAAGACTCAGATACCAGGTCTCCAGAACTCCTGGTATGTGTGATATTTAGACATTTCAGGGAATGACCTCTCCTATCAGATCTGAGATGTTATTTCATCTCTTTTATGAACAAACCTTGCCATATCTATTGCCTAACCTGAACGCAGCTGAACAGTATCAGTATCTTCTCCCTCTGCTGTCGGGAAGATGGACTGGTGTGTCAGTTACAGTGCTGGGAACAACAGGGGATTCTGATTTCAAGAACAAGCAGACAGAAGAAGACATTGTGCAAATGTTTTAGCAAGAAAGGAAAGTCAAGTCAGAGAAACACAGAAAATGTCGTACAAGAGCACTACTATGTATGCAGCAGGTAATGTGTATTCCTGTCTACACAACAAGGCTTAGGTGAAGGCAACAAAACGCATCCATTATTGGCCCCATTTGACTCCCTGGGAAATTAGGCAAGAAGAACTAGGCTGCAATGTGAAAAGGCCAAGCACTAGCTTTCCTTACTTTCATGGACTACAGTCAAAGTGAATGCAAGTGCTGTTGATAAAAGGCACTGTGCAATGCTGTACCATTATTTTCACTACTCCATTTTACTGCACAGTTTTCGCTTTCAGCATCACTTCTAGAATCATAACTTCTCAAAGGCATTACACAATTCAGCTGGGGACAGACAAATAGTAAAACACTTCCCACAGCAAACTCTTCATGCCCTTTTGAATAATTATTCTCCCGCAACTTTTTCAAAAGCATCAAAGAGTTACGGGGAGAAGTAAATAGAGAATCTTGACATCAGGCTCACTCTCCCTTGCATTAAATCTAGCTTCCTCCCACAGGGTTTCAGTTATCTCTAATTAAGGGTCTCATTATGGATTGAGTGGCTCAAGAAAAAGAAAATTGGTGTATTTTTCCAGCTATCCAGATTAATTAGTAGAGATACCGCTAGCTATACCACTGGCTGAAAATGTAAACAGAGTATTTTGATTTTCTCTGTTAAAATGAGGAATGGGTTTTATAGACCTATGAGACAAAGAAAGTGAGTGAATGAATGAATGAATGAATGAATGAATGAATGAATGAACACAACTGTAAGGTGCTACTAAGTTTTTATTTCTGTGTGTTTCAGATGACCACATTATTCGGAAGAAGTTGAGCCATGAGTGAGTGACTCAGCTCATCCCAGTAAAAAAGCCACATGATTACTTGGTATCATCAAAGCTTTTTTTTTTTTTCTGCCACTTTACTTTGTTGATTCCAGTATTTATTCCTTTTTGCCTTGCTTTTACCTCTTTTAGAGGACATCAGCTATTGTGGAAACACTGTCACTAGTCAGGACAGGGTTTAGTTATGTGGCCACGTGTTGACATGGCTAAAAAGTGCACAGGAGGCTTTTGAAAAATGTACAAGGCTCACTTCATTGAGTAGTGAGATACTGCAGCACAACAGATGCAGATGTGAATGTGGAATCGAACAGCCCGTGCTCCATACTAAAAGTAGTGCTAGAGGAATAAGCAGGCCTGCTTGATAAGTAAACTTACGTTACATGTGGCTTAAAGAAGATTTGGTTACCTGTTCAAATCCAGGTTCAGCTGATCAGGATGTAAAATTGTTACCATTGCAAGTGTTGTAGGGTAAGCTACCTTATGTTTAGACTCGGTGGTGGGAAGATATAATGCCATGTGAATTGCATGATGAAGTATAGCGCTCTGGAGAATATAAGGACAGACTGAATAATGAAATGGTAACCTAGGGAATGAATGGAGATAACCTTTAGCAGAGAGACCTAGGGTAACCAGGACCCATGTGTGGAGATACTCAAAACCTGACTGAATGGGGCCCCAGGCAACCTGCCCTAGTTGACCCTCCTTTGAGGAGGGTAACCAGAGCAGGTGATTGCCAGGTCTCTTCTAATCTCAACCGTTCTGTGCTCTGTGACACTTAAATCTATTTTTTTGGTGAAGAACTCTTATCACAGCTGGCACTTACTATTTCAGACCAAGTATTATGTGGGATGTGCTGTCCCACATCCTCTTAAAGTAAGTTATGCCAGGGCAAAAAAATCAGGAATTGTGGTGAAAGGTTTAGGGGAGAGCGGTAGAATTGCTTCCTGTGCTATATATAATTTGAGGTTGAGTAGATGACTTCACACTTTGTTTCTAATGTGGTGTCTCACTAGTGTCAAATTCTTACAAAAGAAAAAAAAAAAAGAAAAAAAAAAGCGGCCTGAGTTTGCCCAGTGTTGATAGACCTGTGTTAATGTTGTTACTTCAGTGGAAAATCAGGTTAATGCAGGGAAAACAAGGTCTTGTGTTTCTGTTATCCCCAAAAGAGTACAGTTTCTATGAATAATCTTAAGGCACCCATGAAGGAATTGACAGTTTTAATGATGTTTCTCTTAAAACAGCATAGTTAAATGCCATGGGAAGCAAACAAGGAAAAGGTCGCTTTAATGGTATTTCCTAAAACGACAGTACAGCAGCATTTATGGAATGTCCTGGAGCACAATCATTTGGCTTTAATAAAAAATAATGAAAAAACCCCAACAACAAGAAAATTAGCTGAATGATAAAAGTAAATAATTCATAACAGATTTCCTCCTAAATCCTGGAAGACATTTGTCTAGAGCAGCTGATACAAAGAAGCCAGAGCCAATTGTTCTGTGTCAGCTGAAAAACATCTTTGTATACGTTAACCACACTCTGTGCAGGAAAATTTATTTCTTTTACTCTATCGGTGATCACTTATGATTCACATACCTAAAGTTAATGTTCAGAGTAACCAGTCAACAATTTGTCTACAATGCACATCCAATCAGTGTTGAAGATATAATGGTACATGTGAGGTAATCGTATTAGGTCTGATTCTACAGTGTATGAAGAGTACTTGCTGAGTGCTTCAGCAAAGAAGCCTTTAAGTGTTTTCTTGCCTTCACATGCTGAAATAGTGCCTGCTACCTGCATCTTCTCTTGCTTAGTGCCAAGCACGTGCTTCAATTCATTCCGGTTTAAGACAATGTCATTTCATTAAAACAATGAAGACTGTCCTGAAGGTAGTAGACGCCTTACAGGAACCTCTGTACATATTTCTTCTGTAATTTCTTTTGAAAGTGACAAAATGTTTGAGATTCCTTTTATATTGGTAGAAAGCTAAAATGAACTCTTATTTGCAATTGTTTTTCCAGCAGACCATCTCCACGGTCAAAACACCTGTACTAAGTCTTCTGAAGGTGGGCCCTTCCTACGTGCTAAGGACCTGAACTGAACACAGAAACCTAAATAGAGAGAGAAGAGCAAATCAGAAACTACACAGATCATCCAGGTTAGTTCTGATTTGCATGTGGGGAATGGGAGAGGAACGGAATACTGGGGAACGGTATTTTAGGTATCACTTTTGTTCTCTTAAAGTTGTGTAATGTTACCTGCGTTCACCAGGCAAGAGGAATCTTCCACCTATTGAAAGGTGGTTTTCAACTGTAGAGTAAGTTTACAGCAAATAGGGCCTCACTGTCCCTGTTACAGAAAAATCAGATGTATTTAGAAGCAACATATATCCTAATGGCATAAAAATTGTAACCTCCTACCCCATCTGTCCTCTTTACCCCATCACCATTTCAGCAGAACAGGATCTGGATCCAGGCTGTGCTACAAGTGTTAGTCACGCTGTTACTCAGTCTGAGGGCCAGTATATTAACTTGGTTTTAATTATAGTCTAAGCTGGAGGCACTTCTTGTAAGTTAGTAAATACACTGATTGGAAATGATAGTTCTTGATTTTATGCTCTGTTGTTCCTCTTTCTTTCTTTATTCTGTCCTTCATTCTTCCAGAGCGGCCACCAGTTAGAAGAAAACTTAATGTCAATGTCTTCCTCCTCGGTGCAATTTAGAATCCTTCGGGTCTATAGTCTATTAAGAAGAGCTTGTACATTCGGTTTGTACATGAAGCTTATTTACCCCTAATGTCTCATCATTTTCAGTGTCCTTTCTGTTTCTCTTGTAGTGTTTGGAGCAATCACTTACAGGGGCAAAACAGTGTGAAACCTTTTCTTCCCATGGTATTTCCACTTTGTGGGATCTGAAATGCTGTGAAGCGATGTGACCCAGGTCCTTACCACCACGCACTCAGCAGCAGTACTTACATGAGTGCAATGCGAGTGTAAAGTGGGGTCAAGTTCAGCTGGTGCATGCTTCACACTGATGTAAAAGAGTACACTGAGCAGCAGGGCAGTGGTGAATCAGTTGTCAGGGCTCAAGCTCAGTCATACTTCTGCTGAACTGAGCAGTAAGTTTCCTGTAGTTGTCCCAATAGACGTGATCCTGTCCCTCTGTTAATATCCTAAATAGTTCCCACAGCTGTTAGAACATCACAGACAGCCAATACAAAAAATACAAATGCTAAATTTCAGATTCTGTTACATGAAACAAAGTATGATGTTTTGCTCACAGCTCCAGTTCTCTAGCTGTGTATGAGTACGTATTCAAGAGGAACACATTTACTCCCCATAATTTTAAAACCTTGCCATTTTACACCTTTGAAGTCTTGTGGAAAACTTCTTCATTTTTTATTAGCTACATCCCTCAAGGTGACCAGTTTCTTCTCTGGCATGTGCAGTGGTTCAGGAGCAAATAATGATTTTAGGAGCCCAATCTCTGTGCATGAACGTTTTACACAGGATCAGGGCCACTACCCAGTTGAATGTATGCTGCTCTCTTGGCATATGCCAAGTCTCCTTCTGGCTCAGACTACCTTGGTGGAATTAAACCTTGCAGAATCTGGGTGTGTCCCTCTTCATATCCCAGTCAACCGCTTCACAGAGAGAGCAATGTATTTTTTGTTTCCAGAGCAACTCAATCTTTCTGGTAATCACACATGTACTACTTAGCATCCCACTGGAGCATGGGTGTTCTGCATTCCCAGTGAACTGAACTGTCTTGCCAGGTACAACAAAGATGGCTTACACCTTTCTTCTCCCCTCTCCTCACCCTCACAGTCAAGCAGATTTTCAGGAGAAAAATTCAGCATCTTTGCCTAGAAGTAAGGAGCCACCTTTCTGTAGGAGCGTTGTCCCATTTCCAGGACTCCTAAGCATACAGGAATTCCTGTAAAGAAAGCCAAGTATTCTCCAGGAAAGTGTGTGACACAAAACAGGACAGATTCTATGTGATGGAAGTTATGTCTGAGAAAAAAAATCAGAGGGGTTAGCAGTGGTGTAATGGAGGGGAAAAAAAGAAACCAACAACAGAGTACCAAAGCCTCAAAAGCCAGAATAAAGAGATTTGCCATGAAGTACTGAAACTACATGTCATTTGCAATTAATTACTATAATAAAGTCAGCTGCCTTCCCAATTGATTTCAGCTTTTTACTAAGAGATCAGTGCTGCTAATTAGTTTGCATGTAAACAGAGGACATGAATAATCAGAGTTTAGCAAGCCACACCAACTGTAATTCTTCTAGCTCTTCTGCAAAGAATACACAGTAAGCAAATGTCGTCTCCTGCCCAGCAGCACAGATGGAGCCAGGACTTGTTGCTCCAGCTACTTCTTTCCACTGGTGTGCTACAAAGCACTCAGAAGCATGCAGAGCTGGCAACCCTGAAGTCACTTTTGAAGGAAGTGAGTTTCCTAGGCAGAATAGGAACAGTGTGATACCTCTGTCACCAGTACTGTAAAGAAGAGATTCTTTAGCTGGAGCTCCCTGCCTGCTAAGTAGCTGTTACAGGGTCTGTGAGTAGCCAGCTATCATTCACAAAACCCTAAGGCTGTTCTAAGTTAGCATCAGAGTCTTAACATACCTTGATCAGCTTATAGACCACAGAGTCGCAAGGGCAGTTTAAAACTGCCATTACTTCTTCACTCTGGTTTTGTGCTAACCAGAAGTCAAACAGGGTAAAAGATCTGGCCTGGACTCTGTATCAGAATAAGAAGTAGAACTAGCCTTTCACTTTCCCTTTTGCTATTCCTTTGTATAGGCATTGGTTTGGTTTTCCTGGAAGTCACTGAGGTCTGTGTGTTCGTAGCTAGAGATTGACTTTATTTCTGACTGTATTAATGCCCTATTCTTCATTGGAACAAGACATATTGATGTAGATCATTGCTGATAAAATGATAGTTAATACATCAGGTATTCCCTAAACACTTCCAAAACTTAAAAAAGCCCATGTGCCCCTCCCACCATGCAGCTAAACAAATCCGTGCACATAAATGAAGGGAATAAAAGGAAAAGAAACCCCAAACCATTCAGAGCCTGAACTAATTTTAAAATTATTATTAGTGAAAACCTATTTTGCAGTGCAGCCCAAGGTGGTCTTTGTATTTTTTTTGAAAAGGCAAAAAAATCCTTCAAGTGAAAAATGTTGAGGAATGGTATTATACAGACTTTTGTTGGAACAACTGCCTAGGGACAAGCTCATGCCAGCCCTCCTTAATTCAGATGTTTGATAGATTTAGGCAACAGCATATGGTTACTAATGTTTGTGATACAGATCCCCTGTCTGCATACTGCACCTTTCTGTCAGGTGACCATTTCTAGAACACAGATTTTTTTTTTTAATCATTTCTCTGGATAATGAGAAGATACATACAAAATCGAAGGAAGCATTCAAAAATGATGGGGAAAGCCGAGCCAGACTCCATGCTACAAATCAGTGCCCTCTGTTTTGTTAATTGGAAAGCCAAAAAGAAACTGAAATGATCTGAAGTTTAGCTGATTTGATTTTTTCTAAATATCGTGGGTTTTTATCCCTGAGAAAGTATCATGAATATGTTCAAAATGGTCATAACGTGTTAGGAGTGAACACAATCCAGGTTTCTTCAAGGCAGGCAAATGAAGCCACGGTGAAGTTGCTGGCTAAAAACGATTACAGTAGTCAAGGAGTTCTAACTACCTTTAATTGCTGGCAGATGATCAAGGTTTTGGTGGCAGGAAATTTAATCTAGTTCTGGATGATTCTGCCTTCCTTGTCTTCAGGGATCTGGGTTTGAGTTGGGCTGTTATCTGAAAACAGAGCTGCACTTTCTAAATGTCTGAGAAATACCAAGCAAAACTAAAGGGAGAAATGAGACAACTCCTGTAAAATTTCCACATTTTTTTCTTTTTTCATTCGGTTGGACTAATCTCTGACTTTCACTTTCTAAGAGATTTTAAATGTTTTCTCCTTTCTGAAGATCAAATGTCTTTTTCCCCTTTCCATAGCTGTTATCTGAGTTGCAGCAAATACTGATGGCTTTTCTTTTGGGCTTGCGTGTTCCCTTGTCAGCAAACAACCTGTGCAGACCGCTCAACTAAATGTTAACCAATACAAGAGAGAAGGTTACAGGGGGCTTGAGAAGCCAATGAAAGAGAAGGAGCTGTGAACAGGAAAAACACTGGGAAAAGCGTGAAATTGAAATGTGCCATCTCCAGGAAGGTCCAAACCAACATCTTTTACCTTATTATGATAGATACAGATTTGAATGTAGTTGCAGTTGGCTGAAATTCTGTGGTGTGGGCAGTTCTATAATATGGAAAACACATCTTTTTAATTAAGAACAATTGGTAGAAGTCATTTGATAGCTAGTACATTGATTTAATGCGTTGTCAAGGAACTTTATCTTCATGTTGAAGGCTATAACTTTTATTAGCTGTGCAACTCTTACAGGTCTGATAAGGTTTAAGTTCTAGGAACCAATTTATTTACTTTTAACCATATGTTTTTTAGCGGAGAAAATAAACCCACCAAAAATAAATGTTTGTAGTGACAGCTAACTAAAACATATTTTTCCATGGTGTCAGGAATGTTTCAGAAAAAGAAGTGCACCAACAATACATCAGATGCAAGCTAACCTTAAAAGCAAGAAGTTCTGTCTCAGTTTCACTCAAACATCTGCATGCATGCAGATGTGTAAATGCATACATGTGCACACAGGTATGTACACGCATTATGATTCATCAAATGGAGAACAATCTTGTGGCATTGACAGTTTTAATTTTAATAAATAATGAACAGATAAGCATTGTCCAGATCTCACATTAAGATGTGGGTTAGAATTAAAAAACTTTAATCTGAAATTTATACATCCCTGAATTGCAGCATCGTTCCATCCTTACTTGTCAGGAAGTCAGTGGGAGTGGAATCCAGCCCTTGGGTCTGATGGTGCAGTTTGAGCCCAAAGACAAAAATAATTTTAGAAAAATGAAAGGAACTAAAAGAATTTATATGCGTGTCTGTATTGTACTGATGATATATATGCTTCATTTCAGCCCCTCAGTGACAGGAGACAGAATTTCTTGTGGCTCTTGAATAAGTAAGGATAGTGGTGGTTCCATCACCGTGTTACATCCAATGTCAGTGTATAGTAGTAATAGTGCTCTGCATGTCACACTCCAGAGATGCTCAAAACATTGTGTGGTATTTCAGAGACTGTGAGACATGCAGAAACAAGCTCTGTTGGGAGGGTATAAGAGTCTTGCTGGTTTTGTAGCCTGTGGTGACTGAGCAGAAATCTTTGACCCAATAGCTGCACTGGGTGGTGGTGTCAGGCAAGGCACACAGCCGAGCTCACAGAGCCGTGGTGTTTAACCTCATTGTCAGACGGAGCAGGCAGCCTGGCACTGGGTCTCCTCTCACAACAGGCACTTTTGTTTTTAGATTAATCTACCCATGTCCTTTTGTTTTGGTGAGGGATCTAACAAACAGTTTACATCTCCGGTGGTGGAACAACATCTTACAGAACCTTTTGCTTCTGCATTCTATAAGGAAGGTTTTTTTGAGCAGCAGATATTCTATTTGTTTTTGTGTGTCCCTTTGCCCTTGTGTTTTCACTCATTACAGTTAAGGGCCCTTTTACATAGATAATAGTATAGCTTTTTGGTTTTGACCTTGGTCATCAGAGCCTAAAAATGATTGTGGAAGTGGTCAGGTGATTGCTTTAATGGTGTTACTCCTGAATTCAGAAGGAGCTGCCTTCGTAAGTATGTTTGTGCTGTCTTGAGCTGTAGACCTTATGTGATACACTGTTCAGAAAGAGAAACATACTTCTTTTCTTGCTTGGTAACTTCGGGACGAGTTCTGGTTTTGCTGTCCCCTATAAGCTAAGACAGAAAATAGCTCTTATTAAATTAAATGTCAGCTTTTGTGCAAGGCGATTGTTCTGCAGAATCAAACATTTTTGCAAACTGCATTACTTTCCAGTTTTCATTGAGGTATCTGCAGCTCAGTATTTAATAATAAAAAGCTGTCTTCTGTGGCATCTTTCATCCCAGGCTGTTACTGATACAAGTACTGAATTATGTAACGCCAGAGTTTAGTGTACTTACTTGTTATTGGGGTAAACAAAGTCACAGAGAGCAGCAGTGATTTATCTATTTTCATTTACTGCTGACTAAATATCGAAGCATGCAGCAGAATTTGAATTCTATGTCCTTTATTTTATTTAATATGTCACACATTTCTCCTACAGCCAGTAATAGAAACCAGGAGTTGTGCTGTAACCATTAGACAATGCTCTGTCAATGGAACATCCAGATGCTGCAGTGAGAGAGGGGCCAGCTTTCACATGGGATTATGGGGAGCCTAAGGAGCAACATATGTAAGGAACAGCAGATATTATTTTTTCATCTTAAGTTTTATGGTGGTTAGATCATTCTAGTCCAGTGGCACAAGCTTGTTTCGTGCTGGGCACTTTGTGGTGTTTCGCGTGCACTTTTTTGTGTGTGCTGACCAACTGAGCATTGCTTTAGCTCCCCCCAAGCCCCGGTTTCTCTCCATCATTGATGTCTTTGCCATTCAAATCCCCATCCACTGTGGCACCTTACCCTGTTGTCTTGTAGACAGACTCCCAGTGTTTTGAACATGTCAGAATAACCTTAGCTGAGGCATCAAATGAATGACCAGCTTTGTCTTAAAGATGGCTGTTTTGTTAACTTGTAACTAATGAACAAGACAAGGGCCATTTATCTTGGTTACACTATATCGTAATAGATGGTAGAGTGTGCTAGGGTGAGAGGGGAGAAAGTGTTCGTAATGCAAGCCTATCTAACCCTTGTCCCTTAGCCTGCTGCTGCAGGGTAATTTCTAGCGCTGGATACAGGTCTCTGGCTCCAGAACCTTGGCTGGAGGAAGGAAAAGACAGGGGGAAAGCCAGAGGAGGAATGAATTAATCATTCCCACCTCTCCTTTCAGCTCTTCTTTCCTCTTCCAATGAGAAACTGAGGGGACAGAGGGGAGAAGGGGGGGACTGAGGCAGTTAGGTGAAGCTTGCAAAGTGGAGGTCAGCTGCAGAAGTACCTGGCACGCGGAAGGGGGAAACACGGCATGAAGAGGCAGGGACATGGAGGATGAGATGAAAAGAGTAGTAGACAGAGATGTGAGTGGAAAGTGAGGATTCATAGACCAATGGAAACATGTGAATGGAGATGAGGACTGATGGAATTATAAGATCGCTTCTACTGTGCATCACATGTAGTTTGCATGCATAAATCATACAAAACTTTCCCAGGCTTTATGCTGAGCACAGTACAACTCATGCTAGAGGAACACTGATGAGTGCCCATGGTTTAATACAAGGCTAATGATGCTGAACATTGTAATTTAGTAAAGTGGCTAAATGGCTGCTTTGCTTACAGGGTAAAAGGTACGCATGGCAGTAGTCAGGCGATACCCACTGAGCCTGTTTGTGAAGGACCATTAGCATTAAAAGGGCTGGATTCACCTTTTGGTTTGTACTGATGCCCTTTCACTGCAGGACCAAAAAACCAGAAAGACACCACGGCTGGCCAGCAGTCTGTAACCCTTCTGTGCTTATCGTGCATTGCTGCGTGTGGAGGCAGAGGGGACAGGAGAGTGGGGCCTTGGTCTCAGCTTGTTCGGTTCAGCCCGCCAGTTTGAAGGTGGTGTTTTTCCCCTGTAACTTGCGTTCTCTGGTTGTGCCGTTGTGCTGTTGAATAGATACATATTTGTATATATACGACGTTGCCTTGCGATGTGTGTTGATCGGTGTTGTCATCAGGAGAGTTCAGTTATTGTGATGAAAACAAATTGCTGACACATACGGAGAGCAAACCATCTATTTCCAGGAGCTGAAAAGAGAGAGAGAGAGAGAGAGTTTTTGCAGACGGTGTTACTATCTCTGAAATTCAGCATTACTGTTCAACAGAGCGCACGGTTTCTTCCACTGCAGACAGCAACACACGCGAGGCAGACAGCTCCCCCGTGCCAGCCTAGCTGTTGGTGCCAGGTACAGCTGAAAGTAGCGGCAGGAAAGAGCAAACATGCCAGAAGCGGGGATTTACACAGGAGTAAAGCTATCCGGAGCAAGACTGACGAGGAAGAAGCGGGAAATGAGGGCTTTTTGGTTAGTCAAGTCACACCCTGCGCACTACACGGAGTAAAGCCTCCCCGGGTTGAAGCGGTGGGAGCTGCCGGGGGCTGCCCCTCCGCCCGGGACAGGGCGCTGCCGCCCTCCCGCCGCGCCCGAAG
>Ga0065711_1027621_pt1 | contig 47426 bp, 39 predicted proteins | sample Hoacrofraction12_FD_59098 | JGI IMG/M metagenome (GOLD analysis project Ga0065711, IMG submission 59098) | Hoatzin crop microbial communities from Cojedes, Venezuela - Epithelial fraction 12 v2 (version 2) | ecosystem: Host-associated > Birds > Digestive system > Esophagus > Crop | place...
CTTCCCTTCCCTTCCCTTCCCTTCCCTTCCCTTCCCTTCCCTTCCCTTCCCTTCCCTTCCCTGACGTAAAAGTAAGCTTTGTCTTGAAATTCTCTACTTGTGTTACTGTAATTCTTCTGCACATTAGGGCAAACACAATCACAGTTAACCTGTTTCTGCTTTCCAACATCATGCAGTGCTGGCATCTTTGATTTAGTGGAATGCTTGTCCAGCTTCCATTGCCCATCCAAACCGGTTTCTTGCTTGTACTCTCAAAGAGAGAATTGGAATCATGATGATGTCTTCCTACGGTGAAAAAATATATGGCAGACAATGAACGATTATTTAACTCATACACAGGAAAAGAACTGCTAGTGGTAATGATGCTTGTCTCATCTAATGATGGCTGGACTTGATGATCTTAGAGGTCTTTTCCAACCTATGATTCTATGGTCAATAGGGGTTTTAGCAGATGAGGATTCCTGTAACATAACAGGACCTACAACTGATAGCCAACCTTGTATCACCTAATTCCCTGTCAAGTGTAAATGTAACAAAGATTTGAAGAACACACACACAAAAAGCACTCAACACTTGATGAATCGCAGCAGTTCTTGAGCTTTCCTGACAAAGGAAGCTGTAGAGGCAGTGAGAGAAGAAGGATACCTTTGGGGCTGTATACCTTCTTTACATTGCTGTCAAAGGAAAACAAAATGAGCAACCGAGGTCATGAATCTAAACTTGTTGCATGACTAAAGCAGTTGGGTCGTGACTAAAGCTGTTATGAGACTCCACGTACCAAACTGCCAACATTTAGTAGAAGGCTGAACTGTGTTCCTAACAAATATTAAAAGCACAAATGTACAGTTGCCAGATACATCTGGCCTGCAAAGTTCATTCTGTTTTATTCTAGCTGTTTTGTCCGCATCCAGCCCACTCACATCCCCTGTCATCAATAATCCATCTGGTGTCAAGAATGATGACAATTCTGTATGACTTCTGAGATAACGAGCTCTTGATTAATAGGAAGTTTACAGTGAGAATTTCTTTTATAGAAGGCCACTGTGGACGCAGCCTGTACATGCCTGCTTCTGCCAGCTTGAAGGTAGTCACTTGAGAACCTCCTGGGTGCTGGGTGAGTGGAGAACTGGAGAATCTATCCAAGGGAAACTGAGAGTCTTTTTGATCTACAAATGGGTTTATTGAAATAGCAGTTTTTGCCTTGCTCACTTCATCAAACCTGAGTTCTGCCTTCCATAATTTCACTTTTTCCTCAATAAGAATACGAGACATTTTTGTCTTCATTTTTGTATAATACTTTGCAGATTTGGTGCTCTCCTTGTGTTCAGAGACTGAACTGTGGACAGAATCATTGACATGAACAGTCCTAATGGCATGGTCACCAGGCAGAGTAGTATTGTGACGGAAATTAATTTTAAGACAATTAAAGGTCATTAAAAAACGGTAAGAATGCAGGAAATCCCTTTACTGGCTGTGGAGACCAAGACCAAAACCAAGACTCCGATATCTTGAAATCATGAAGAAGACTTGCCTGAAGTCAGAAGGCAGTGAACTGAAAGCTATGCTTATTTTCAGGCAGAAATGCAAGGCAAGTTTGGTGCAGCAAGCAGGAGTTTCACCTGCAGTTCCAAATGGAAATGTCGTACAACATTTGTGTTTAGACAAAATGTATTGGATTCAGGTAATGAAAGACCCAGAAAAAAGTCCATGAATGTGTTTGCTTTATGAATGAATCATGCAGTATATTTCAAAGGTAAACATAAATAGTCTGTGGCAGGCACATTAAACTGTTCATGTGTGTTCTCACCACAAAAAAAGAAGCACAGCTAGGGGTTAGGTGATCCTGTAAAAACTTTTCTTTTGCTTACAGCCCTTTCTATTAAACCTCTTTTCTTGAAAGAAGAAACTGGTAGAAAAATCATTACTTTGGATAATTTCTATTTACAAAGATTAGGCACCAATGTACTTTTTTTCTGTGCTACGTTTTCTGTATTATTTCTGATCTACCCCTCCCACTATCAACTCCAAATCATTTTTGCACAGTCTTAGCACAGAAACATTGATACTGAAGAAACATTTTCCCTGCAGGCATTTGGAGACTGGCTTTACAGAGATGCCTGGTGAATGAGTAGATGAGAAGAGTCTATGTAAGGCGACCAGGAATAAGAATAGCTACTCCTCCATACAAACTGTGTGACGATAAACAATTCCTGTATGCAATGGAGGAAACAGGATTTTCACTGAATAATAATTTGAAAATTTCCACTTTTCCCAAATTGTTGACTGACAGACTGCAAAGTCTTAGATCTGTTCATTATTAGATTTGTGAGTTTCCTTAGTGAGTAATTCTCAGGCTGTAATTTATGTGTAATGCCATAAATAAGCAGCTGAGTGTGTGAGGTTAGTTATAGGAGTCAGAGTTATGTTCTGTCCTTTTGTACGTAACATGAGATTTATAGTGTAGCCTGCCACAGACTGTAAGCAAAAGCAGCAATATATGAAATATGTCCTTGGAGAATACTTCGGCTAATAGTGATCTTTTCACATTATGAACACTTCTAGAGGTCAAGACCACAGCCTGTCCAAAGGAGTGTTTGTCACCAAAAAATCTCTAGCTAATAGTAGGTATACATACACTGGCACATTAAAACAGAGCTGGATTATCTGATGCAAACACTTAAATGTGTTTTTTTCACTTCCTTTCTCTCATCCTGCCTGCAGCAGAGTGGGGAAATGTTCTGCCTCAGAGATCACAAGAAAATCATTACAGTAAACACAGCCACAGTGTGCATACTATGTGAGCAGAAATGTGTGAAGGATGGGCCTAGATCCTTCTAGATCTCAGTGCCAAAGACCCTTGAAATCAGGGCCTCTGTTTCTCTCGGATGGATGAATATTATTTCTTGCCATACTCACTTTTGGAGTCTACAAAGGTCACGACAAAAATCAATCTGTATGCTTCTTCCACATCTGTAATGACAGGAGATGCTGTGAAATACAGAGTCTCAAAACCCTGCAACTAAGTTTCATGCTGGACCTGTTATTAGATGGTTTGGAGTTAGAATGAACAGCTACATGGCCCAACACCAGGGAGGCTGTGAGCGAGAAGACAGCTCTTTGAGACTGCAGGGGAGGAATCAGAGGAATAACATAGTCATTAGAGTGGGAGCTTGCTGCAGGCATTGAACTTGTTATTCCTGCTTATGCAGGGGACAGGCATGTCGGTGGGTGCACCCATGTTTGTGTGAAAAAATGCAGGAGATATTAGCTGAAATAATCTCTGGTCAAAACCAAGGCCCTCATACCTCCGTATCACCTTACACCTTGGGAATGTTTGGGCCCACCACCACTGGAGTGTCATAAACCTCAAGTTTAAAATCCTGAGGTCTTGTTTCCCTCCTGTGCTATGGGGTGATGACACACAGACAGTACCTAACCATGTCGTACCAAGACACCCAAGCCCACCGTGCCCGCACAACAGCCCCCAGCGGTGATCCCCATGGGCCAAAAGGCTTTAGAGTCACACCTTAGCTGGAGGTAACCTCTTACCAAGCCAAATGCTATAAAGCAGCTTAGAGTACAGGCAGGTTATACTCTTAGGCTGTGACAGCTGTACCAGCTATACGATCTGAAATGATCTAGCTCAAGCTTTAGCTTCATTTGTAATCCATCACCCTTGCACCATACTAAGGCATTTGTTTGTGGTGTTTCAGAGGGGAAGCTGCTGGCATCTGACTCACCGTTTCCTGCAGCGTGTAGGTGTTTCTTGGAGCTCCCTCAAAGAGTGACCCATCCCGATGCTGCTCGCTGTGCGAGCTGCTTCTGAATCACAGCCACCGCACCAGAATACTGCTTAAAGCTGGGGCATCAAGGCTATTCACATAGAGTAACAAAAGAGGCAACCAGTAGTTAAATGCACCCGCTGTGTTTCTCCTACTCTGTAATATTTTTCCTTTGTTTTTGCACATTGAAAACAAAGGATGGAATTCAATTTCTGTTAGAACCAGGGTCGTTGCGGTGGAGTTGGACTAAAATGAAAATGCCCCCAAAGATTTGATTCACTGGCTGCAAAACAGAATAGCAAAAGGATTAAATAAATTGTAGAAGGCAAATAAAGCTTTCCCTGCCCATCACTAAAAGTTAAAAGCATTACAGCAAGTAACATGGTTGTCATGGTGACTGAGTGTTTTTTTATGGTAAAATACATCAGGCAAAGATGAAATGTTTTTAATTTACAGCTCAGATGACAGGGAACCAAGCAGTGTAAGCAAGAGGAGGAATACATTTTTGGTAGATACATGCAAGTTATTATTTTTTCCTATGAAAATTCTCATCACTGTTCAGTATTTTTCCTGCCCCCTTCTTATCTTCGTTCAAGTTCTGAGTATGTTTGTCTTCTGCCAGCACCAGGAGCCAGCAAGACAGCTTTAAAGGAAGATGGAAATGGGCACTACTCACAGGTAGGCTCCTGGTAGTAAACAGACAATAGGCCCTCTTATACCAATGTTTCAAGGAGAAGAATAATCCTTAAATCTGAATGCTGCACTATATCTTCTGTGGTCCTGGCACTTGCAAATACATAAGCACTCAGCTGAATAATCGGCAGCACAGCATTAGTTCAGCAATTTTTTCTCCTGAAATTGTCAGATAACTCAATTGCCTGGGCTCCACAGACTAAAATTCAGTTTTCTTTGCCTAAAATTAGCAGTCATTAAAAAAAAAATTAATGAAATATTCAATTTGCCTCTATTTAAATTGAGGGGAAAATCTTTTTAAGGGAGGAAGTGTCTGAAAGACTAGAAGATAGTTTATCACATGATTACAAATTAGTTGAATGTAAATTACTCTTGTCAAGCTGTAACAGGCTCTACTTCTGCAAGCAGCTTTATGAAACCATTGGGGCAAAGCTGCCCACTTTAATTTGATAGCAAACTTCCTCATGACTTCAGCACCTCTGAGCTTATTTGAAGACTGATGAACAACAGCATTCTCACCTACAGCTGTGCAGTTCCGGATAACATTTCAAGTCCATGGTAAAACATCCAATGGACCTTAATAGGAGATTTTCTCTAGGTCTGTGACAGAGAGTTTAATTATTTAAGTGTTGGAAGCAGGGAATTTGCAGAAAGCCTAAAGATCATCATAGACATCACCTTGTCTCTGCGAGTTGTCTCTCCTTCTCTCTGTCTCTGTTTAAGGGTAATGAATGTCATAAATGGAGATGAATGTCTGAATGATTTGTGTGTAATGACTGCTAGTTTACAGGTGGCTTTTTGGTGGTAGCAGTAAGGAAATCAAATTTATTTTGCATTTATTGATATTTTTAGCAACATACCACTTTATGCTTTATGATTTTAAACAAACTAGTAAAAAATTAGCTAGTAACAATAATTATGGATTAATAGTCAGAGGTAAGTCTCATTGAAATCAGTAGTAAGGTATGTATTAACTTCAACAGGCATGAGATCAAGATTTTAATGGCACGAGCTAGGTACCTTTTTGAAGATGTTACTTCAGATTAAAAAAGGAAGAGTGTGTAACGTTCTTTTTCTGTAAGAGACAAAAAGATGTGGTTTTAGGTTAAAGTTGAAAAACCTATCAGATGCCTTTGCTAAATAATTTCATTTGTTAGATAATCAGATTTGCAGATTCCTACATAATTACCAAACTAGTAATTTTTTTCATAGCATTATTAGTAACCACAGCATTATTATTTACAAATTGCATAAGACAAAAATAAATATAATGGATATGGGAGGTCACTTAATCCACTGGGCTAGGAAGCAGTAAGAATGATTCTGTCAACAATGGCTGAATGCAGAAGAATCAACATTTTAGTCGCCTATTTTTAAGAGGAATAAAATCCACCACTTTCCTGGGTCACCTTAGACAACTTTTTAGTAATGCATTGGTTTTCTGAAAGGAGAGCTGGGTGAAACATTCACCATGAAAGTAGCTTTGGGATGAAATTTCCATCTCCCCACTTCATAATGCTTCTGCAAATAGTATCAATTTCATGTGTATTGAATTTTCATGAAAACAGTCCTTAGGTATGGGTGAAACCGAAGAGTGAATTTTAGTGCTTGGCCTAAGCAGATTTGTTAAATCAATGTAGCCCAAATTATTTCAATAGTTCTATATTTCTTGCAGCCCAAACCATGTGTCTTTTAAAACAGTTGAAAGTTCTTCAAGGTCTCCATTTTGCAAAGTGCAACATCTTTGAGACGCAACACTGGGAATTGATATGCGATTAAGGCTAAAATTCATCCAGTTGAGAATACTCGGCTAGTGAAGGTTTGGTTTCAATGAGAGCTGCAAGTATTCAGCCTTTGGGAATTAAGGAAGGAGACCTGTGTGAGCACTTATATCTGGAAAACTTTTGAGATGGCTTTCTTGGGAGGTGATACAGAAGTCAACAGACCTGACACCTAATACTAGTTCTACTACTCCTACCTGTAGTACAGGCAGCATAGATACAGGTAAACATGGTAAACAGCATAGAACTCTTGAAGCAGAAGAAATACTTGTACTAATGAAAAGTTCGTTCTGTCATCTTGGTCCTAATAGTTCTGAATGATGCCATAGGCTCTGTCATGAGGATATTTGGCATCCTAGAAGGTGGATGGAGATCTCTTCACCCATCTCTCATAGTCCATAAAACCTTCTATTGCACTGGACAGGAGTTGCATGCACGTGTTTTGCCGCTTTTAAAGCTGTTATTTTGTTCTTACCATTTAATTTCTTTGTATAATTCATATCTGAAACACTAGTCTGTGAGTTGCCACTGGGGTGTGTTAAAAGGCTATCTGATTTCCTGTCTGTTTCACCCGCCTGCTTTATAACTGTTCCACAGAAACAGAAAATCAAGGATACAGATTTTCAGCACAATGGCAGGGAGAAAGGTAAAACACTAAATGGGCTGAGGCTTCTTCACGTGTGTGAAATGAGCATGTCCCTGCCTCTCGGCACGAGCCGGAGTCTGGAGCAGCTGCGAGTCACCTGCTCAGCCTCCAGCCCCGCACATTTGCTTACTCTGCACAGCCGGCGCTAACACATTCTGACAGAAGGGTCACAGGTGAAATAGGAGACCTCTTTTTCCTAATCCGGGGTAAACTGCCTTCCAAATAACATATGGGTGCAACCTTCAGGGCATCAGGGTTTAACCACAAAGGTTAGGTTATTCAGAACGCAGACATTACAGAAGTGATGACACACAATTCGTTCAAATAAGTGTTTGTTTTCTAAGAAGGATGAATACCGCACCTCTGTTGGAGCCCAGCTGGAGTTCTGGACACTCGTGAAAATCGGGCTTTTTATGCCTAAAGCTCAACCACAAAACAAACCCAGGCATATTAAGCACAAATGCCACTTTGTAAAGAAATGAAAAAAATAGGCCGGCATTTCAACAACTCATGAATGAGATTTTTCTTCTGATGGAATCCTGATCTTTGGTAGTTTTTGTTGGTGGTTTTCTGTGTCAGACCTAAATTAAGGATGATTCTAGTTAGGCTTGACTGCAAGTCTTCTAGCTACTCTCTAGAAAGGCAAATAGGACCCCTAAAAAGATTTAGTATGTGTAGAAAACACAATTCTAAACACTAAAAAGGCTCCTACTAGCACCAGATAGCCTTTGTTCAAACACTGTTTTTTCTTTGAGGAGTGTTTGCTGTGTTAAGAAATGATCCCTTAGCCTTTTTATTGTGAAGAACACTGGTTCAGAAAGGCATAGTATTTCTCAGTAACTTCAGAAAGTTTAAGCTCTGCAATATCTTTAACGTATTCTTTTGGCAGAAATTAGTGCTTAGATGAGTCCTATTTTCTTATTTATTGGAGTATTATGCAGTTTTAAATAATCCTTTCGTAATACTAAAGGTTAGAGCACAGAGAGTTTCATAATCCTGTGTGGCGTTTATCTATACCTAGACAGTCCCAGACCATCTGCCAGGATTGCTTTTCCTTGATTATGCATCAGAACAATTATAGTGACAATGAATAACTATTTTCCATGATAAACCAGGGGGTGGATGACTCAAAAGACTAGTAATGCCTAGAAAACAAGCCTTTGATTTCCAGTTCACTGATTCAAGTGCAGCTTCAGCCATGACGGGTCAGAAATCAGGCCAGACTAATTCTTGGGGTACCATATGGAATAAGCTTGATCAGATAATTTTGGCTGTTGTGGCACTTTATGAGAGAGTGTGGAAGAATGAGAAAAGAGCCAACAACCTCAGGACAGATTCAAAATAAGGTAGATAAAACAATATAACGAAGGATTATGTATACTTCTCTCTATCCATCATTTGCTCTCTCCTGTTCTTTTACTGAATGCATTTACATGCTGGGGCATGGGTTGATACGCAACTCACCATCAGACAAATATATGCCAAGACCTTCCCCCACCCTGCAAATTATGACATTTTACTGATTAAGAATAGATTTAGGCCTTTCTCTTAGCTATCTTAGCAGAAAGGTTGTGAAAATAGTAGCACATGGAGAGTGGACTCTCCATCACAGTGAATTAAAGCTGCCCTGAGACTGCTCTTGTCTTGGGAGATGGGCAGACTAGAATATAATACTAACGTGGGAGTCCAAAAATGCTTTTACCCTAAGCTCTCCATGCCTATGAGAGCTGCAGAAAGAAAAAAGTTGTGACTACAGCCGGCTGGAGTCACAGTGTTGTCACAGGGTGAAAGCACTGGGCTGGCCACACGCCTGCCTTATTTGGAAGGGTTGCCTGGTATCGTTGTACTTCTGGAATTAGATGCCATGCATTGCTCTCTTTATCTCCTTCATTAATTTTTTTCTTTCTTTCCTTCCTTTAAGATCATATTGTTAAGCCAACTGATTCACTTGCCTAAGAGAAAGTCAAGGCAGAAAACTGAGTTTTATTTTCCCTGGGTTTCTGAGCAGATGCTCCAGCTGGCATTTTATTAGTGATCCCTTTAAATCTGAACTCAATCCTTGCTGCTGTCCATCAGTGGTTGGCAGAAAGATTACAATAATAACATTGACCATCTAGCTCCACAGCAGTAATACGATGCATCAAGACAAGGAAAGTTCCTAGTGGCCAGCGAAAAATGTCCGGTATTTAAGTGTCTCTCCTGGCACACATGGAAACCAGGCTGAGACTGAATCTGCTGAGGACCATTAGCAAAGCAGCTGAAATACAAGCGTAATAGAAGAGGCAGTGGGAAGTCAATCCTTGCAAATGGTTATGAAAAGGATAAGTATCTATACGCTTCATATATAAGCTTTCATCTGCATGTCTCAAATGGTTTTATAAACACCAATGAATTAAGTTTCAGTGCACCCTTGTGAGGTATTTTACTCCCATCTTGCTCCCATAATTAATGTACAATTAAATGAGTGCACCGGGAGCTGAAATGATCTGGCAATAGAAGCGCTGTATGTTTATATGATACAGTGTGAAAGTAAGGCCTAATGGTCCCAGCTCTCTGCACCACAGCCTTGGGCTTCCAAGGGCATCAGTTAATATACTCAGTGCTTGTCAAACTGTTCAGCTGCCCTTCTCATAAAGCATGGAAAGAGACAAGGGAAATTATTAGAATTTTTGTGTAACAATCACAGAACATATTCCCATCAATTAACTGATGGCTAGCTAGGTGCACTTGTTTTCCTGGTTGCTTGAAGATATGTCTCCCCTTGCACAATTATCTCTCTTCCCTATTAAAAATACAGGCAGAGATACCCCTCTGAAATTGTTTAAAAACTATGCAAAGCTTGGGAACAATTCTTAAATGTAATGACCAGCAATATGAACAGGGAGTATGGAAAGAAAAGACTCAGAGATTTATACTGAACTCCTTTATTCTTGAATTCTCACTGGCTCAAATGGATTTCAGGTTTCGAATAGCTACAGAAAAGACGTATTATAGGATGTCTCTCTTTTGATCTAGCAAACCGGACAAGTTCTTATTAAAATTAACTTTGAGTAAAACCAAAATCAGCTGTCTTCCCATCTTTTTCCTTTAATGATTGCTATATGTGTAAGGAAACTGTTATATCTTCTGGTTTTGATTTTTGGTTCAAAGCTCTGCTTCACTTACGGGTGCTTTCCCCATCCTTTTGAATCTTTTTGTAGAGGAGACTTTGAAACCAGCTAAAATCCAGTTGAAGCGAATGACTGGCTTTGATAAAAGCAAAAAATGCTGCTGTCTTTTTCATATTTTTTTTTAATTCAAACCTTAAAAGAAGATCTTTTTCATGCAAGTTTAAAAAATCGGTAATTTTACAGAGAGAGAAATGTGCTTTGTCTGAGGCTTTCTTTGTTCCCTCTACTGTTGCTGAAGGTTTTGTAGTTTTATTACCTTACCTGCTGCAGTTGAGGATTGCTGTCTCTCCAGAACAGCCCTTTGAAAGACAGGTCTGATTCTCCATGCCCTTGCTCCAGCCTTAGCTCTCCTGCTGTTTCCCTGATTTCAGGAGGGTTTTCCTGGTTTACATCACTAGGGAAGGAGGAGTCACTGGAAATGACAGCAGGGGCTTAGAGGTATGGTGGGCAGCTCAGAAGCCCTTAATAACAGCTCTGCATCTCGCTGCCAGCTTTCACTTTCTTCTTGATTCTGGACTTCAGTCCTAATCACATAGACCCTATCTTTAGAGTGAAGATGATGAATGAAATAGGCACTGACTTCTCTATGAGAGGTATGAAGCCCAGCCTTCTGCAAAAGTAGCTTTGGTTACAGTACACGGGGAGAGAGAAATTCCAACATGCACTGTTTGCATTCCATTGGCTTTCTCTCTTCTTCCTTCTAGAAAGGCAGGGATGACGCTACTAATTTTGGTTTTGATTTTATTTTTCTTCAGTTCCACTCTCAAAACATTGGCTGCTCCTACACCCTTAAAAGCTTTATTGAACCTATATACATGCTTAAGTCTGTTTTGCTTCTAGAATGTGAAATGTCTTTTGGGGAATATTGTCAAAAGCATATAAAGGATTTAGAAGCACAGATTATTGGGCTTTTGAAATGTTTTTCTCCTGTTTTAACCCTTTCTACATGTACATTTGATGGTTTTATAAAAGGCAGTACTTTTGTTTCAGTTTCTCCATAGCTTGGCAGACTGGCCACTGAGAGAGCTGTCAGTCAGCTCAGATGACGACACGCATGTCAGACTTGTTACTGTGTTTGAAACTCAGACCCATCCTGTATCTTTCATATATTAATCTTTTTCCACTCCTTTACTCACTCATGCCACTGAATACTTTCCTTGACTCTCTTCTTCAGCTGTGAGAGCCACTGTCATGGCTTCAGACGACACTGTGTATAAGCTGATGAAGTCTTCTAATTAGTATATCTCATACACACAACTAGAAACATAATGTGAACCTGAAAAAGAAACTGACTGAAAAATCCTTCTCGTGGCTGGAGATTGGTTGGAAGTTTTCTCCAGCTCAGAGTGGCAGGTGCTGGCCGGTCTATGATTCATATCTTCATGTTTTCCTCCAGGGCTGTGTAGGATGGGATCACAGCCTTGGATCTCTCCTGGCTCAGAGCTTCCCTGCTAGGGAAAGGACCTGGAGCATTAACAATGTCCTTGAGTTCACCTGCTTTCTCCATCTGTTGTTGGAGTTGTGTCTGTGGGTATTTTATTAAAGGTTTGAGGTTGCCAGAGGAGTTTCAGGAGATGTTTTATGGTGTGTGGGAGTACGGGGGAACAGGTACTCCATGGAAGCCTCTGCATCTCCCACTGTTCACACTGAACACAAACAGTTCCCGCTGGTTTTGTAGCTCATATATTCTCTTCTGGTCTTACATTTCTACTATCCAGGTATCTTTCTAATTGAAATGGAAAGGTTTTCACATGTTCACGTGTCACAGAAAGCTGTTTCTGAAAGTAGAGTTTTTAAAGGGGTTTCAGGAGTTTGAAAGGGAGAAATCAAACAGAAAAGGGAATGTGAATGGCAAAATGTACAGCTAAGGCAATTTTAGACAGCAGGTGCAAGCCTTTCTAAGATGCCATGATACAGGGGATAAGCATCCCCTTTATTTATTTAAGCTTGTGTTAAAATAAAGTGCCCAGGGTAATAAAGAAAATGGCAATTTCTCAATTCATTGTAGGAACTGGACTTCCAAGGACGTGAAGTAATTGAAATCAGACAATATTAGCCAGAAGGGAAAGTGTAAATCACTAGCTGGAGGAAAATGAAATGATAATTGGATGAGAGTGCTGGGGACTAGGCACTAGTACAGGTAAAATGATAACAACAACAACAGATTAAATCTAGAGCTGTTGTATGGAGCCAGGTTTTGTGGGTAGAGAGAAATAAGATGTCTTGGTTTACTTATTTTTAATAATTTGGACAGTTGATTTCTGGCTACATGCTTGCTACTTTTATTTCGTTAGTGGTTACTCACAGTTGTGGACAGAACATGGAGAACATATTTGGAAAGTCTCTTCTGATTTCAGTGGAGTTTCTTGGATTTGGTAGGCAATGTGTATACCTGCATAACCACCAGTATTTTGTATACACGTAATAATTTCATTCTGCTGAAGACAATGTAGTAGATTCAGTTGTTGCATGCTCCAGACTTACATCTATACTTCAAGCTGGGACTCTTTTTCATGGAAACTTTACTTTAGACTTTTTGACTGCTTTTAATCTGAAATTATTTCAGTTTAGATCGCCAGATGCCTTTTAGGATAAGGGAACATGAAGTAACAGAAAGCAGACTCCTCCTCGAAGGTAATTCTTACCTACAGGCTGTAGTATTTGAACGTACATCTGTAAATCACACAGGCTGTAGCTGTTTCACCAATGTTGCCCCCACCCCTGCCCCTGCTCTTGCCCCTCCCAATCCAACAATATCCATACGTATAAAGGGCATTATTTAAATACGGAAAGGCTGACCTGACACAGCACAGAACTTTCTACTGAAAGTTTTTTGTCTGACACGTTTTAAACACAATGTCACATAAAAGTAATACTTAACCTTTTGTCTTCTTCACAGGAGCCTGTGTAAAATATTTAACATACACTTTAAAATCCTTTACTGTGCAGTTTCTCCTGAATCTCAGGTGAATATTCAATTTAATTCACAGCCAGCAATCTTGCTGGGGAGACCAGCTCATCTATGCTTTGGACCTCTGACTTCTTCTGTAACTGTTCAATCTGTCTTTCTGTTTCTGTATGTGACATTTTCTGCCCTTTCGTTCATTGCAAATAGGTTTTCTCTTTAACCTTGTGGTACCAAAACATTTAATTGTATTTGAAAGTAATGGCATTTGGTAATTGGCGATGCACCAAGTGGTAAAGGGCACCTTCGGTAATCTACTTGAATGCTATCTATATGAAAGCTGAAATAATTTGATTCTTCAGCTAAGAGTTTGAGCATACTAACATTATCTTCCAAGCCATTAGTGTAAAGAAGCTGACAGCAGGCTGCCTTGGCTCTGCACTTCCCCTATCACTACTTTAGTTAAAATTAATAATCAACACCTATTGATACAGAGGATGAGTAGTAAAGGTTTGAAAGTGTTTGGAAGGACTTTTTACAGGTGTTTTTCTTGGCTGTGTTATATAGTAACATTACTGTAACTCTAATTTTCAATATTTAATTAAAAATAGTCAGGAGATTTGAGAGCTATAAATAATTTTCTGTCTATATATTTGAAAGTTGAAAATGTTTCACATGATGAAATTGTAGTTTTGTGGTCAGTTCTAAATATTACTCTACGCGCACATAGCAGAGGAAGAAAATGAAGTATAAATACACATTCGTGTGTGGATATGAGTGGATACAAAAGGGACTGTGTACAAGCATCATTATGGATTAAAAAGCAATGTAAGCCATGGGGCTGTGTATAGGGGTGAGAGAAATTAAACAGCATATAATACTTGAACAAAATTATTGAAACATGATTGACCGTATGACTTTACGTGAATTGTCTAGTGTGCCTTAAGGTTCTCCTTCAACTGGAAATGATGAATTAATTTTGTGCAGCATTTTGAGGTCTTTAAGTATTTGTTCCAGGCAAGGAGGGACAGGCAGAATAGGGAGTCTTGCTAGCTGCTATTTCTTCCTTCTGTTGATATAAAAATGTAAAGATTCATTTCGATCAAATCTATCATTTCTAAGTCAGTTTTGTTCACTCTAGTACGCATTATTATCTAATCATTATCAAAATATCAGCTAAGTATATTTATTTTGTTAAGTCACAGGTGAGAATCATTTGCCTAAACAGAAAAAGAAGGGAGTAAGGAGAGAGGAACAGGTACACGAAGTGACTTACATAATGATCTGGCTGAGAATCCCCAGCAGAAATAGAAGAGCTTCCTAGATACAAATTTTTATATGTAGTGCTTTTTTTTGCCTACTGTTTCTCATTCAGAACAATTCTTACTCATTTGCATGCCATTATACAATGCTGATGGGCTTCTTAGTGGCAAGAATTGCATAAGTCTGCAGGTTCAGCAATATAGTTCAGCTACACAGACAGATGTTTGTTCATTCTTAATGGCATTGGTTTGGGTGACATTTGGCTTTCAGTCCACATTGTTCTTGCTCAACTATGGTGAAATAAAAAAAGAATTGGAAGGCACAGTCACATTCGTGTTGCTGAATGAAGAGTCATTGTGCCATGCTTACAGAGACTGAAGTGTCATCCAAGGGAATTAATTATAGCATTCTGTTCTCCAATTTAATCTGGCAATTACTCCCTTTTCAGAATAGTAGGCTTTGATTTTATTTACATATTTTATACAAACTTTGCAACAGACCCATAACCGTGTCACCAATTCACTGCCTTTTCGAGGGTGTAGGGAGACAGCAGTGCGACTGTGGAGGTGACAGCAGCGCTGAGCCTGGAGGGGGGGGTCTCCATTCTCTGCCCTTGCCTGAGAGCATCAGGGCAAGTCTATCTATCTGCATCACGGATCATATTTCTGAATATGGGTAATAAATGAGGTATCCCAAATCACTCTGGTTCTCAGTCTTTCCAGTTCTGAAATATTAATCTGTCTGTCTGTAGCGCATAAGATCTACTTTGTGGAAGTGATAGTCTGTTTTTCATGAAGCATTTTGATCCATTCATGTTCGAGTCTACAGGGCAAAAAAAGCTGAACGTGACTCATGTCTGTCAGTGTGGATGTGTGGAAACAGTAACACCATTTCTTGTTAGACTGAAGTTCCTTTTTAAACTTGTAACAGTGTCCTGTGATGTTTGTTGCTGTGAGAGCTGTTTTCAAACTGGAGCTGAATTTCACACATGCTGCTGGGGTGCCTTTATCCTCAGCTCCCTTAGAATTGCACACTTCTGTGCTAATACATTTTTGGCCTCCACATCACAACTTTAAAATGGCTCTATCCCTTTGGACATTTTAAGGTTAATATCAACTATATTTTTTTTCCTTCTATAAACCTAAATGTAGTAAGATATGACAATCATTAGCACACTTTTCCATTAGTGGGATGTCTCCAAATTAACCCTACGAATAGCTAGTACTAAAACTTGAAGTACTCAAGGCAAATTCAGAGCACGAATAAACAGGATCTGGATTTACATCTCATTATAGCAAGTCTGAAACTGGCTCTTATACCTCTTTAATGTCCAGCATAGTTTAATTAATGGTTGTCTTGAATCAAATGTTGGATGGATGTGTGCATACAGATGTATGTGTATGAAACTACATTATTTCTATCAAAGGATATTTCATTGGATTCTTCAAGAGGAGTGAAGAACTGCAGGTTGAGGGAGGAATTTTTTTAAGTGAAACCTGTTAGGTGTCTCATGGTTGTTCAGTGAATGAATCTGTCATGATAGCGCTGTCTCCAGGGAAACTTTGGAAGCTATTGCCTAGAAACTCAATGAAGATCAATTAGCTCCTACCACCTGCACATGTGCAATGCGTTTAAAGAATGGCAACTGCATGTAATGGGAACAGTGGCAAAACCATTTTTTTTTCTCCTTCAGTATATCAGTCATAGTAATCAGTTGCTTCTTTCTGTGTCCTAATAGATGAATTATAAGGAGGAAGTGCTTTGAACGCAAGGAGAGATGTTGTCCTGACAGATATGTCCCTTTGCTATATGATGTCGAAGCATATTTACAAAAGGTAGATCTTTCTCTATGCCAGTGTGCCATCAAGAGCAATCTCAAAGCAAAGAAGGTCTCTTGTCTCTTACTAGCTAGTTTCCTACCACAGAGCAGACTGACAGCTCAGCTGAAAGCTGTGTGTTGGGTTTGCTCAATCAGCAAGTGCTGCTAATTGCCAGCAATGGCAAACCATGGGGAGATTCATAGCCCTCTCTTCAGCACCGTAAGAGAAGAAAAGATTTTTACAGGTGAAGGAACACCATGAACTGCTGCAGAAGTGATTCCTTTAATGATTCATGGATATAATTATTATTATTTTTAATGATGATACAGTGCTTAGAGGCATTAGTAGAAATCTCAAATAAATGTAGGACAAACACTTTTTTATAGCCTGGAATTATACAGTCTAAGGGATATTCATCGCTACAAACTGCATTACAAAAATATGCATTATGATTTTTCATCATTTAATTCTGCAGAATTTGTCTCCTTTCTGGATTTGCTTATAAATCTTAATTAGCCACTGTGGAATTGAAAGCAAATAAGAGATTACAGAAAACAAAATAAAAGGTTTAGATAAAATCTGTTAAATTATGAGAATGAATTCTGTCACTTACCAAGAATAATAAATTAATTGACTTTAGGTCTTACCACAGCCAAAGTACAAAAGCACATTTTAGTCCTGGTTTTCAATATTCAGATCAAGTTGGCTTTGCATTTGCATGGAAGCAAGGACCTAAGAATCTAGGTTCTTATCGAGATGCCGTCAATACATGTAAGGCAGGGAAGCTGTGGGTTTGGCAATGACCTATGTCCTCTGAATTTAGATGGGCAAGTGTCTTCAGAAATCACTTGCTTATGTAAAATGCAGAGCAGCTTTGCCATTTTCAGCACTAAAGTGTCATATACACCACCAAGTAAATATAAAGTAACTGGTTCATTTGAATATTTTGGGATTTTAATGGGAAAAATCCCATCATGAATGAAGAGATCAGCAAAGTTACTGAAGAAATGTTCACCCTGAACAGAAGTGGAAACCATTTGCTATATTCAGGGCATCTATCTGCATAGCAGCACACACCCCACTCCTCACATCCAGTGGAAACAACCTGTCTAAGCGAAAACCTGATGGCCCAAGGGGAACTAGCAGCTGCCAGTACTGCCACACAAAAGGAAACTCAGAGAATGAGTGAGAAGCCTGGACACCCCCTGTGCTATTTGATTCTGAAATGCCTCAGTGCCCCTGGGTGTTAGCCTATAATGTATTACAAAAAATACCCCATAGCTCTAAAATAATCTGTTTCTCCTGCTATCCCCTATTCTAAACAGTCATAGTTATAGATCACTCATTGCACATACCAAGCCTCATGTGGGTTTTTTTTTTTCCTGTCCTTGGTATCCAGTTCCTGAAGTCCAGCAGTAGTGGCTGTAGCTTTGGTACAGAGGGAGCAGCAGGAATGAAACTGCTCCAAGACACAGCCTTTCTCCCCTTCATGTTGCACTGAGCAGATGAAACACACTCCTGTGCTAGCTGTGCAGGAGAAGGGACAGCTTTAGCTCCTACAGCCACCCTAGAAAACCTCTGCTTGCATTCAGGGTAAGTGGCGAGGATTCACCGACTCAAGTGCCAGCACAGCCTATCCTGCTGATCTAGTCTGCAGCCTTGTACACGGAATATTTACTGGAAAAAATGGATTATAGATTTTTTGAAACTGTCTTGCATTATTTTAGAGGCTCGAAGTGATGGTGCTGCTGCCTGAAGAACTTACTGATGTTTAAACACCTCTGTCACAAGGAAACTTGGCCTTTTTCATATGTGGCTGTCAAACTGCACCTTCTAAGCCACTTGGTCCTGTGATGCCTTTCTGGCTAGCCAGGCAGAGAAGCTGCCTCCTGTCACACACATGTTTTCAATGTCTAAACGCATAGGGAAGTGATCAAATTACTCCTCAGCTTTCTTTTCAGGTAATCAAATATATTGAATCCTTGTGACATGCCATATGGCTTTCTAGCCCCTGGATAATTTTTGTGAAATTAAGACTGTGCAGAAGAAAGCAATTCATATCTTTAAAACTTGACATGCAGCTAAGATTTCATCATACAAAACAAGCTGCAGAGAGATGCTTCTCTCCTATTGTGGGCTCATCTGTGCTTTGCTACTAATAAATTAAAATCTCTCTGTTCACTGGTGTATTTCCAAAATGTCATAGCTGTTGAACATCCCATGTATTTAGCCTTAGTGTTCCTCATTAGACTTGCTCTCTTTAGGAATTACTCTGCCATAGCTAGTGGCACTAACAAAGATTGGGATTATACCTCACGTATCGATTTCCAGTCAAACGAAGCAGAAATGCATTATTTCACAGGTATGCCTTCTCTTGTGTTACTAATGCAGACTTAGACTTTAGACTTTTTTACCTGAAAGGTCATTAATTTAGTAATGTCAGCTGGTTGGTTCTTTTCTTATTAACTCATTAATATAACAAAGGGCAGCTATATCCAGAATGGTTATTATGGAATATATGTTATGCCCATCTGTTACAGTAGGATATCAAAAGCCTAGAAAGGATGGTTCATAATTCTGAGGCAATGTCCTACGGATAGTTTAGAGCATGGTGGCAGATGGAAAAAGATGGATTCGAGCAGATGGATCTGGGTGTGGTTCATGCTGCACATACTGGTTTACACTGGGGCAGAGCACCGGGGCTAATTTCTCGCCAGCAGGAACAGCCTGCAATGTGGCACTTGAAGCAATCACCAGCGATCACCAAAATCATTCAGCTGAGAAGGCAGGCGTGCTCACAGCGCTGCATATTCCAGCCCGAGCACTGGCAGTGCGGTGGCACAGGAATAGCCAAGGGCAGTGTTTTACTTCCAGAATGGTATGCCAGAGTGACAAACTAGGCAACGTGTTCAGCTATGACTGCTGATGGTGTCTAGGTTTCTTCTCGATTGACTGATAGGCCTTCCCAGATGCCCACAGTTACTTGTCAAAAAAGTAATTCTGCAGTGACAATGAGGTGACAGGTACATTAACAGCAGAATGTACTGTACCATATCATCCCCCTGTACTCGGCACTGGTGAGGCTGTGCCTCAAATACTGTGTTCAGTTTTGGGCCCCTCATTACAAGAAGGACATTGAGGGGCTGGAGCGTGTCCAGAGAAGAGCAATGAGGCTGGTGAGGGGTCTAGAGCACAGGTCTTATGAGGAGCGGCTGAGGGAGCTGGGGCTGTTTAGTCTGGAGAAAAGGAGGCTGAGGGGAGACCTTATTGCTCTCCACAACCACCTGAAAGGAGGTTGTAGAAAGGTGGGTGTTGGTCTCTTCTCCCAAGTAGTAGGCAATAGGACAGAGGAAAATAGCCTCAAGTTGCATCACAGGAGGTTTAGATTGGCTATTAGGAAAAATTTCTTCACTGAAAAGGTTATTAAGCATTGGAACAGGCTGGCCAGGGAAGTGGTTGAGTCACCATCCCTGGAGGTATTTAACAGAGGTGTAGGTGCGGAGCTTAGGGACATGGTTTAGTGGCGGAATTGACAGTGTTGGGTTAACGGTTGGACTCGATGATCCTGAAGGTGTCCTCCAACCTAAATGATTCTATGATTCTACTGAAATGGTGATTAGTACAGGATTGCCAGAATTTGCATGAAGAAGGGAGCTCTTGGTAATGCTAAAGATTACGGTTAGGTTTGCAGTACAGTGTTTTCAAAACAATGCAGTAATACTTGAGATACTCCAAAAAGCCAGCCTAACCAAATGAAACCTTTAGCAACAACACTGCTTTGGAAAAGTGAATCACACAAATACTGTTTTCTATTTAAAATTTGAACGTGCCGTTACTAGTATCACAAGTGCTACTCATTCTGTGGAATAGGATGTAGCCCAGATGTCACCAAAGTCACTAGGAATCTTTCCTTGCAGTCTGATGGGAGCTAGCTTATGCCTTTTGTACACTGATATTGATTTCAAGAAGGAAGTTCTCCATGAAAAAAACATTTACAAGTTGAGACAAGATGATGAGAAAGCAAAATAAGTAATATATCTTACTACAGTTATCATTAATAATTCCTTTAACCTAATTTCTGTTCAATTCACAAATTGCCCTCAGTCTGGGTTGGAAAAGGGAATATTTCTGATGTACCCTCTGCAGGGGGTTTCAGGTAAAAGTCAGTTCTGTGTAATGGTGTAAGTTTTCAGTGAGCCCACTTAATTGAGTCTTCTTAGAACTACATTTTCTTGCTTTCCTTTGATCTGCAGGTGGGAACTATCACAGTTTATCTAATAGATTTTAATCAATAGTAGGGTTTGTCAGTACAAATATATGAATGGTTATTTCGACAGCATTCTGGAGCCCTGTGAGGTTGTTTCTTGACCATCATATCTACCTGTGAAGAGAAGCTTGAGGGAATAGAGAAATACATCTGAAATATGCCGAAAAGATACCTGCACCCAAAGGGCATCTGCAGAGGCCTGTGTGGGGGCCCAAGGGTACGCTATGATTAAAGAGGCAGAAGTTTGGCAGGGGGCTTGTGCATGTTTGACAGCTCTCTCCTTAATGTGCACAGAAAGAGCTCATAAGTTGCGCTTTCCTCAGTGCAGGTAGCAAGAGCCCGCTTCTGCACCATGTCGTCTTGGATCCTGCTCTTCAAAGCTTCTGGATAAGGTATAATTCATGGCTTAACAGGATTTCGAGGACCTCTCAGGATCTTGGCAAATACACTTCAGCTGGAGTCTCAGATGCTCGGGACCATTCAGAATCAGCTTGTAATGAAAAACAGCATTGTAAACCAGGCTATATTTAATACCTTTGCACACTGCCAACAGTAGTATGAGGTTTGAGGGAAGCTCTGAAAGCAGGAGGCAGACGCATGTTGGTTGTATAGTCACATTTTGTACCATCCTCCCTCTCCTTTCCCTTCAAGGATTTTTATAGCTACATTTCCCATTCTGTACCTTCTTCCTTTATGCCTATATTATAATCCCCATCACCCTGAGCTGAAGAAATCAGCTGTCTAGCAGCCTTGTCTATTTTAGGAAATCTAATGATTTACCTATAAACAGAAAGGCACATGTCTGCAAGGTTCATCATTGTAAGCCTTGTGCTTCTAATAGAATATTGATTTCCTCTCATCCAATAATTTATGTCTTCAATTGGCTTGATCAGGCACCCTGCTATTTTTTCACAAGCTACAGCAATCACCAAGGGCTTTAAGATGTTTTTTAGAATAAGAATGTGCTGTTGGTTATTTTTAAAAGGTAGTATATTCATATGCAGCTTTGAATAGAGTGTTATTATAGATAGATGAATCCCTGCAAGGCAAGCACCATTGCCATACCGCAGGGAAACACAGTTTTATTTTTACACTTAGCTAAATTAATTTATTGAATTGGTGCACACTACAGTTAAAGGTCACTACATAACATAATTTCTAATAGCTGCAACTTTTTATGTGAATTCTCAAGTGCCATCGATAGAAAAATTAAAGCCAGGTTGAAGACAGTGGGGTTCTCCCATTATATGCTGAGATGAAGACTTCTTCAATACCCTCTTTACAAGAATCTTCATGGTTTAGTACTTCATATGAAACTTAATACTTTTCCACAAATGGCTGATAGCAAGGAAGGAATATAATTATTTCACGACAAAAAGGTTATTTTCAGAGCTCTGTATTGTCTGCTTGGCACCAATTTTCTATAATACTTGATATTAGCATGGCATATATAACACTTATATAATTGGACTACTCATTGCACTGGATTCAGATTCTGCTTTTCTTTATATCTTTGTTATATGAGGTTTATATCCACACATGATGACTGACCAGCACAGCCAAAGCCTTTTTCTACCTTCTGGTGCAGTGATTAGTAATTCAAATGTTACTGGCAGCAGCAGTTTACTAATAATGAAAATAGAAGAAAAATTGGGAAAGGATGGCCCTTAAAATCTCTGTTTTTATATTCACTAGAAAATAAAGACGGTGCTGGTGATCTGTATTTAAAACAACACAATACTGGTTAGGTAGGAGTGGCCGTGCAGTACAGGATTTATCCTGTGATGGTTTCCCACAATTCAGGAACGGGAATTTTCTTGGCTACGGTGATTCTCTGCAAAGCCATTTTCCAGCAGTCTTAGGTGTCTGTGACTGCGCACATACACCTGCCTGCATGCTGCTCCCCTGCTGACTGCATGCAGGGTGTCCTTAAGAAGAAGGGATGCCTGACACAAGAAAAGAGCGAAACAACGTCCCAGAATAACAGCATGATGGGAGAGGGTAGACTGTGGGCGTAGTGACTGGCCTAGCAGCTAAGCCTTAATCAAAAGTTCTGTGTGTGGCTTAGTATGAATGGCAAGTACAGCTATTGCTCATGCTAAGTACATAAACAGACAGCTCTGCACAGGGTCAGGCCTGTACGTTCCTCTAGTATCTGTTTCATTTGATCATGTTCCCACAAGACCAGAAATTTCAGATAACTTCCTTACTGACACAACTTTCTGGCACATATTTTCTCATTTGGTCTTGAATGGCATAGAGTGAAAGTGATTGGGATGTCTGGTTTTGTTTTGGTGAATTACACCACCACTTGTTCTTGAAGAAAGATTGTGTTAGTGGGAAATGATAATGATAACAATAACAATAATAACAGTAATTGCATTGGTAGGACCTACTGAGAACATTACCAAAATATATTCTGGGATTAAAAACTAAACCTGGTTCCAACACTTCAAAGAGTCTTGCAGTTACAGGGTCTGAAGCTGAAATTGTGATTTCTTGCCAAGTGTTTATATACCCAGAAGCTGAATGTGCCGCTGGTCCTCCTGACCCATTATTGATTAGTTCTATTTTTGTTGCTGATAAGTGTCGCTGTCATTGTTTACAGCTACAGACCGTGATAGAGTCAATACTAACTGAGGTGAGAGTATGCCTCCTCCTTGTGTTCAGCTCTGGCACGAATCACTATTCCTGGATCGCAATAGGGAAGGATGAAGGACCTTTTTCAAGATTCTTGAAAGGTAAGTATAAATAGCAGAACTCAAAAAGAACTTGTTTTAATTCTTGATTTCCTTACTTTGTCTGAAAATGTGAAAATGTCTGCAGGTAGGAATGACAAAACAATAAAGAAAGATAGTGTGTGCATATTTAAAGCAAAGGCATGCTTTATGGAAAACACAAATCTCCATGAAGAGCAGATGCATTAAAACCATCTGAGGATATGCAAATGTGTGGGGTACTGAACTAGAGGCTATAACTGGATGATTACCTCCTCTCTCTCTCTTGTTTATTGTACTGGCTAGGGGAAACACTGACTATCAAGTTTTCTTATTCTCAGAAGACTTTGGTGACTTTAACTAAGGGAAGATTTAGATAAGAGTGGTAACAGGCTATATTTATACAAACCAATTCTGGAAATTTCTGTGTGTTTCTGGTGGTGCTCTGACAAAAACTGCAAGATAAGCATTCAATACTAGCAATGGGATCTAGAGCTACAGACAGCACTTCTTTCATCTTTGCTATCTACATTCTCTCTTGTCATCAAAGGACAAGTTCTGTCATGGCTCAGACACGTGCTGTCACGATGCGATATCTGCAGTCACAGCGCGGAAGCAGAACAGGTTAGTGGCAGTTCTCACTGATGTGTCAACAGATGAAGCACCCTCAGAAACGATAGCTACTAAGCCTTGCCAAAGCTACCTGTGATTGTCCTCACTACTCACCCTGGCAAGTTTTTCAGCTGTGCGTGCAGTGCTGTCCACGTGTCCAGCCCACAGCAGCCCAGCTGTCCTTGCAGCTGTGCTTCCTTGGCAAGCTGTACTTAGAGGACAAGCAAGCAACGAAGTCCTGACTCTTGAGGGAGCTGGAAAGGCTCTTGGTGGATCTTGCATAAAGCTCCATGGTCAACAGCTCAAAGAACTTTTAATTAGGTGTAGCTCATCTAATCCTTTGAGTACCTCATTGCAATGCTTGCATATCTATCAAAACGTTTCTAAGCAAATAAATGCATTTAATATTTTCCTTGTTGCTACTCATATCTGAGAATATGAAAAAATTTCTCAACAATGAAAGCTGATTACAGATTAGCCAATTTAATGATAGAAATTTCTTCATGTGGGAATTGTGAAATGAGACTAATGAAAAGACAGTGGGGAACAATTCCATAGGAGAAGGGGATGATGGAGTCATGTCATTATGAATTAGTGCTATTGTAATTCAAGTTCTGAAATGTGCATATTTACTTTTAAGGGTCTAGATGTAGATTTCACCCTTATGTGTTAGAGATCATTATTGACTCCTTAATTAGGTTTTCAATGGATTAATAGGATTTTTGCCAGTGAATTATGCTCATGCATAATTAACTTATACTGGTATCCCCACAGCCTGATTCATAGCTGAATTTCTAAAACACGGTTTCATTTGGTACCCTAGATTTTATTAAATGACTTTTACCATAACTATCACTGCAATGATGGATTTCCTAAAAGTAGCCTGTGAACTATCTACCAGCCTTTGCTGAGTCAACAAGACTAGTGAAGACTCCCAGCCCAAGAAAACTACACTCAGTAGATGGTGCAGGACAAAGAAATTTATTTTTTTATTTTAACTGAAACAAACTTATCTCATTTTCTGGAAATTCTTTTTTTTTTTTTTTCCCCCCTTTCATTGCACAGAGGGAAAAGCATCCTGTTTTAAACAGGCAGTTGTTATTCCTGCCCGACATAGCACCCTACAGTTATTCATACTGTGTTTATTCTCATATAATTATTAATACGATGTAAGGGCTCAGCAAGATTTTTCTCATTATCCTTCCCAAATGAGAGCAAAATGAACTAGCAGGGAGCTACCTAGAGCTAAAGCAGTGTGTGGGAGAGCAGTGTGGTGCTAAAAGGTTAAGCATCTGTCCTGCTGGCCCTCTGAGGATGCATACGACAATTTTCCAGTGAGTCTGCACTAAGCAGAGTGCTGAGTGACACCCAGCATTTACAAGCTGGAAGCTTTCCTGAAGTAAAAGCCCGATGTGAGCCAACAGAAAGAGCCAGAGCTCCTCATAGCAGCAACAGGAGGCTTTACTATCCCAAGTCTGGCTTCATCGTAGATGTAAAGCTGCCTGGCTCTACTGAAAATATCTTCTCCTTATGCCTGAGATTCTTCATTTTCATTTAATACGAAAGCAGATTGCAAGCTTTAGGTGGGTTTCCTGGCAGACCACAAAATCAATTGAATAATCTTTTTTTCTAGTTAAACGGAAAAAAAAAATGACCTTAATAATTTGTCTCAAATGGGAATGTTTCAATGTGGCTTTGAATTTTAAAATAGTAACATCTCCAAAATATTAGCAAATTTTACAAAGAGAATACTCTTTCAAATAACCTGGCATGCTTGTTTTTGAAAATGCCAAAATAATGCAGTACTGTTTTTACAAATATTTTCTTCGAAATTATTTGACTTAAACTGTTATGAATTCATAAATGTGTTCTAGTTATCTATTTTTTAAATTAAATATTGTTTTTCTTTTGCCTATCTTTGAAAAAGGAAACATGTAAGACACACTAACAGTTACATTGCTCAAAAAAAAAAGCTACAAAAATAAGACTTCAGGCAAATGGTGAATTTAAGACTGGTCCATCATTTGAAACATTATATTATCCCAGAGACATCTAGGTATGAGGCTTAGACACCTACAGGAAAACAGAGGCAAGACCCGTATTTAAAGAACATGCATCTACAGCCCATCGTGGCTTCATGGTCTCTGAATCACAAAAATACTTATTCCTCTGCAGGTCCACCTGGGATAAGAGTTGGGAACTGCAGGCGTCGTAGATCTTGGCACAACAATTCTGATTTGAAAGCTGATAAAAGGGTGTTTAGTCAGCCAGGGCAAACCACTGTAACACCAGCGAGGCTGTCTTTCCTTGGTATGCAGGTTCTGGGCACCCGCAGTGTGGTGGGGTGTCACCAGCAGCACGGCTGATAGCGGTGACAGTGGTTGCAGAGACAATAACCAAGCTTATCAGAAGTGCAAAAGGGCTCTTGCCAGGTTTTGGGCGAAGGCAGTTGGGCCAAACTGGAATCCTTGTAACCAAACTGCTACTAACTGAAACTGCCTGAATTCAGAGATGAACCCATTGACTTTCTGTAAAAGTGCCTCTGAAGGTAAGTAGAGGTAGGTGAATGTGGGTCCAGGACTTAGGGACATCCCAAACACAAGACGATCACACGTTTTTCAGAAACCACTCAATCAAGTCAGTATCATGTCTACACTTGTACTTTTCTGAACAAAGCTGATTTATCTGGCTGTAGTAATTTCTTGAAATTCAGCACGAATCTAGATCATCATCATAGTATTCTAAGGTAAGGTAAAGACATGATGTTTATTCTAATAAATAACTTCTAATGTTAAAACCACATTTGCTAAGTTGCTTCAGTTATATATTAATAAGTTCTTCTGAAAAGCACTTAACAGGGACAAAAATAACCCAAATAACAGGAAAAACAAAAAAGAGGAAAAAAACCAGAAGGCTGCAGTAAAAAGGAACCTTGGTTACATGACATCAGTGTGTTTTGACATCGCATATATAAAAGACTTCATGGTGGTCAGCTCTGGAGTTTGTTCAAGCTCTGAGAAAATTCTCCTGAGTCCTGCTTGTGGTCATCATTGTGGCAAATGTCTCCTTTCCGACCCAGTGAAAATACTGATGCCTAGTGAGCTCTTTTTTTTTTCCTTCCTCATCAACGTGACACTTCCCTATATTGTGCAGTGGCTCAGGATTGCTTACGTTAGCAATAAAGATGTCAGGAGGTAAGCGGAGATTATTTTATAAACGTTTTTCTGGACATATAAGGGAGCAAGGTGGAGCAATACAGAAGAATGAACTTGGGAAAATGGCAAAAGAAAAGAAGGGAATGGATGTCAAAGACTAATGAAATGGAGGCAGAAGGAAAAAGAAGAAGAGCCTAATGCTTCATGTTAGATGGACTTGTACAAACCTAATATTTTACTTTTGCTTTGTTAAATTTAATATTTAAATATACACGATTGGACTAGTGAAATGAGAGTCAATGGTATGCTATGGGACATTATTTGCATTTTAGTGGCCAAACATGTTCTGACGGCAAAAAGAGAAGTACATATAGTTCAATGCATGGTTTATTAGCTTTAATACCTTGTTTTAGCTGAAGATATTTGGAATTATCTCAAAGCATCACATTACTGAAATGTCATTTTTTCATATAAATAATATAGCTTAGAATAAAAACTGAGCACAAAGAAGCAAAGTTAATAAATGCTGAGAATTTAATTTATTCCATACTGCTTCCTGAAAAACGTAAATCACTTCGAAATGAAGACTAAAATTGTTCAAAAAGCTAGCTAATTATAGAATATTTTGACTTCTAGGGTTGAGAAGATTCATAGGTGTCACTGAAGTAATGACAGAAGCCTGTGTAGTTGTTCTTTCTGGTCTTAATACACAGAAAGAAGAAAACCATGAATATAGCAAGGATAAAGGAATATTGATTGCAGTTACAGGGAGGGTAAGAAAGTAGTAGCATCAGCTAAAACTGTAACTGGTCTGATGTACTGGTTTGGGCTGGGATAGAGCTGATTTTCTTCATAGTAGCTTGTATGGTGCTGGGTTTTGGATCTGTGCTGGAAACAGTGTTGATAACAGAGGGATGTTTTAGTTATTGCCCAGCAGTGCTCACACAGCATCAAGGCCCTTTCTGCTCCTCGCCCTGCCCCACCAGCGAGCAGGCTGGGGGTGCGCCAGGGGCTGGGAGGGGACACAGCTGGGACAGCTGACCCCAGCCGAAAAGCTTTACTCTAACGTGAGCTCCCAGGAGCAAATGGGGAAGAACCAGCACTGCTCAGGACATGAAGCTGGATCCTGCAGAGATTAAAGAAGTGACGTGGAAGAACACGACTCTTGTGCAGCAACTCAAAGATTTGACCATTGCAAAAACATGAAGATGAAACCGATTTATCATACTTCAGGGAAGTGAATGTCTGTAAAGAAACAAAAAGGTAAAGCACGAATCTCTTCACGGTTGTTACTCAGCAGTACAAAGCGTGTTCTGATGTACTTGGAGGCTGACAATAAGAGAACTGTAGCCTTGGGAATTCATCTGCTATAAATGCCCCAGGACAGAAGCTGACCGACTGCAGGATGAGTTTGAATTGCCACTAAAATGTGTCATACGTGTGCTGGTGTGATATATCAAATACAGTGGCTTGGCAGACATAGGGGAGCACCACAGCATCTCTGAGTGAGCATCGGTGGTACCCTGGAACTGGTGCCAGTCCCAAGAACAGAGCTCGGATAGGACACAATGAGAAAAAAGCTGGTGGGATGAGTTTGGGAAGGAGGGGCTCATCAGGCTAGAGGCTGGAAGAGCCTGTTTGTTTAACAATATAGATGCCTGTTGCTTGTATATGTATGCACATATTTACACTGGAATAAATTCTGGGAAGAAGGGAAACACAATTAAACAAAAAAGTTGTTACAAAGAAAAGTAAGCACAAACCAGCTGTCAACAAATCCAGGCTGGAGGAAAGCTCACAAGGCTCAGCGTTGGGCCTTTTGTTTCCATCTCCTGGGTCTGCTGATCCGCAGCCTGGCAGCCGGCAGCAGCCCAAGGCAGAGGCTGAGAGGATCGCGACGGCTCCCCGCAGCTCCACGGGAACGCGGGGTGCAGTGGCCAGCTCTTCCTAGACTCCCTTTTCTTCTGTATAGCTAACACACCCTTAAACTCGGATTTTTTTCTGCTCGTCTATAAAGTCTGGCTAAACAGACCAAAATCGCCACCTAGTGAGGATAGTCTCTCAGTTCACCCGCTTCAGACAGTTTGCTGTAAATACCACTGAGACAATCATCTCTATGTAATAATTTGTGGCATTTCTTTGAGTGAAAATGCTACAAAATACTTTGAAAGAACAAAATAAGCATTTAAAGAAAAATAAATTTGCTGAGGTGGCAGGAAAGCAGGCATTTTCCAGAAAATAATATGTATCCAATCATAGGGATTCCTACCACTTCTCGCTGCAATCATTAAGCATCATCTCGCTGCTTATTTTAATGTCTCTGGACTGTGTTTACAGCTGTCATCAGCAAAGGGCCAGACTTAATGTCTGCACTGGGTGTCTTATGCCTCGTGCACAGGTACTGCTTCAAAAGGTCTCTGAGTTCTTGATCCTGGTTTCTCTGAACGAATTGCTAAAAAATAAGTAAACTGCATTAACTGGCTGAAATCCAAACAAGTATCCAGAAGCGGTTTCACTTGTAATATGACTGTAATGAATTAAAATGAATGCACAACAAAGAAAAGAGAAACCTACATGTACCAATTTAGAAATTTTTTGCAGACACTTCCAGTTAAATCGATTTTGCAGGTCCCTTCAGCTGGAGTGATTGAACAGGAATCTGTAGTCTGCAAAACTTATCATAGCTACCAAATCATTCTTGAGGTTTACACTTTTCTATTATTTCTACCCTGACACCCTTTGTGGGTTGCTTCCTGTTACAGTGAAGAAATAAACTGAATGTTAAGCTTTAAAAAAATGCGTAGCAAATCACTGTTAAGATTTTATTAAAAAATAACAACATTTAAACCAGACTATATTTTGGACCCTTTTTTTGCCTCTTACATTTAGGCATTTAAAATGCACATTGTCAAGACTGTGCAGTGATAAACATAAAATACCGCAAAAGTTAAGGGAAAATACACAAGAATCTCCACATAGAAGAGCTGTGACTTTCAAATAACCACATGACCAAATTCTGAAGAAATCAGGAGTATAAATAATAGTAAGACAGGAAGAATCAGTATTTTTTTTCAAAAAAAGTTCTTTCCCTTGACCTCCCTTGGTAGAGATGGAGTTGAGGTGCTTACTGCTGATAAATGTTTCTAGGTCTTTTTGAAACTGCATATGCCAAGCTTATCTAACGTCAAATTTTGAATCTGCTAATGATGTAATAGGGATCCAAAAAAAACTTCAAGAATGAATTTTTCCTTTCCAAAAGGAGCTAATTTTAAACTGCTAAATGCTACTGCCTAAATCTATTTCCTGCTTTCCACAAAAAATATATCATCCTCTAAGTGTGAACGCTAGACTTAGTGATGAAATGTGCTACTCAAACAGAACACAGGGAATTACAACGGCTGCAAATTTCAATGTGAGATTAAATGTTGAGTCACTGGGAATGCCTTCAGAACACACTGTAGCATCGTACTACTTCCATTATATTATGAGGTCCCACAGCGATTTGTGGCCTGGATTGAGACTCTGCATTGTGCACCAACAGCCATTCAGATATGGAAGGAAGACTGGCACTGCTCATGTCAAAACAGGTGTCCAAGAAACTACATCCTTTATTTCACACATTTGTGGCACTAACTCTGCAACAAATGTGAATGCAGTATCATTCCCCTGTATAACATCTCCATCTGCAGCATTTTCTTAGGTTGGTTACACTACACAGAACCTGCAGTAGGTTTACATGTGCTGACTGAGCTGCCAGATAGCGACGTGTGCTCATTCTCTGCATGCCAGGAAGGAGAGCTCACTTCTGCCTGCACGGGGTTACCACAAATGAATCAACAGTCATTGACAGTTTGAACCTTTTCCAGGGTTTTTGCTGCACTGCATTCTGAGAAGTTCAGTTTGCTATGGATTATTTATTGTGCTGCACTCCATGAGGATAAGCAAAAAGGCTTATAGGTGAAGCCCATTCACATGGGTGAAGCCATGAGTCTATTCTCTTACTGTGAGAATACAATGAATCTCAGGAATTGCTTCACTGATATTTGGCATAGTTAGAGTTCCTCTCACCCTCTGAGAATTAGGGCTTTTCACCTTCCTTCCCGTTCAGGAGTCCTTGGGTGTCCTAAGGTGAAAAGATACCTCAGAAGATGAGTTGCCATAAGCCAGCCCACTTTGTGAGACCCTGGAGATATCATATGCGAGACCTGGTGCCTCAAAATAGGACTTCATTAGGAACAGTGGGGTGTCAAGGGAAGGAGAGGAAAACAGTGGGGAAGAGCTGTGTCCCAAGGCTGCTGGCTGCCCACTCTCACACCCAGTAATCGTCTGCTGTGTGTCTGGACGGACTGTGGAAACCTGAACTCAAAGAGACTGTATGAGCGGTGGAGCCAGGAGAGTGACCTGATGTGGACGCTGTACTGCTTTGGCTCAGTTTTCCACCCAGCATCTAGAAGCAGTCTGTTCAAGGGAATACAAGGGGAGGATGCATTTTCACCAGAGCTGAATTCTCCAACCTAGCTTTTTTTCTTCTTTTCTTTTTACAGCACAACTTTCTAACCACTGGAGTGGAGTCGCTAATATCTCCAGCTTCCCCAAAAGACACAAACTCATCGGTTGTGCCTACTCAGTTTCATAAGTTCATTTCATTTAGGGATATGAGCCTAAGGTGTTCTGCCCATGCTGCATTTACAGGATGAACTGCATTTTCCTCTGTGTTTCCTCAAGCATATAATTAAATATCTGACACAGAAGACAATGTATGGACCTCTCCTTCAGACTGTGGCTTTTTGGATTTAGTACTTGCTGTGGCATCTGATAAGGTACCAGCTATCAGAAGAAAAAAACCCGAGGCCACAATTTTTCCAATAGCTTAATATAACCCTGGGATAAGGCTAAGATCGAGACACAAATAAACTCTGTGCTAAAGTGCTAGAAATTTGAAATAAGATTATTCCTGGGTGTAGTTCTTCAGGTGCAGTGGGAAAAATAGCCATGATTTTGCATATCTGTTGTTAAAAGGGAGGAAGCTTTTAAATGGCGAGAAATGAAAGGTCAGGTCATGGTTTTACGAGAAGTCATAATAAAGCTTCAGCTGGGATGGAACGTAGCACAAATGTGGATATGAGCACCAGCTCTTGGGAAAAGCTTATGGAAGTCATTGCTAATGATAAATGAACTTCAGTAGCTCATCTGAAAGACAATGCACCACATCTAGATGATCTGAAAAGCCATAGAGAAAACCATGATAAGGCATGAATTGCACCCCTATCTTGTTTACTTTACCTTCATACATAATGAAAATAAACCTGTGATGATTATACACATATTTATATGTGATTAGGCACTAGTACAGTATCCGGGTGTGCTTTTACCCAATCTGTTACCACCTCAAATGTTCATCCAGGAAGATTTTCACTTTACCAGGAAAAAAAACAATGGAAAAGAAAAGAATCTTTTGTCCCTGGTATTGAATCTTTAACCTAGTAGTTGCTATAGCAATAGCATTTCTCAAAATACTGAATTTAAAGTAACAGATCCTGAGAGCTACCTCAGCTCTTGTGAGACATACATTCTTTTTTCCTCTCATACTCCATTCAAGGAAGCTGGGAATCTGTATCTGTTCTCCTGCCACCAAAATACTCAAAGTTAATTTAAAAAACAGAACAGAAAAGGGACTGACCTATTTTCCCACTTTTTTTTTTGCAGGTGTTTCACACCTCCTGCTGTTCTAGCATTCCCCTTCCACACCAGTGATGTGACCAGTGTACGTGTGTGCATTCTGCTGTTCAGTGAGAGATGCTACAGGACACGTGTTCTAGCTCTGCTGTACACAGGCTGGAGAGTGGTTGTAGGTGATGCACAGCTGACTGGATCTGGGCCTTGCTGACTTGGCACGGGCAACGATCTGACGGTGTCTTGGGCAGCATCTTCGTGATTCATCTGGATTAGGCTTTTACATGTCATCTGATACCACCCTTCCTTAACTGTTTTCTGTTTGCTTTTGTTGTTGCTTTTTTATTCATTTGTTTGTTTTTTCCGAAGCCCCAGTCCAGAACAGAGTCTATGTCTTTCTAGGATATTACAAGATTTAGGTGAAATAGCTTGATTACCCATGGCCGAGCAGCCAAAAGCTCCCCGTGTCAGCTTAGGCTAGCAATCTATCAGTAACACAGCCACTGTGGTGCAGCAATAAAAGAAAACCTTTATGATACGCAAAAGGCGTTTCGCCGTCCATCCACTCTCCAGCGCCGGAGCATCACTTATCAGATGCCACCTTCGGCTCAGCGCCAGGGAACCATGCAGATGCGGCAGAGCAGGCGGCCTGGGGCAGGGGCAAGCTGCCATCTCGCAAGGCTCCGGGATCACGAGGAGCTGCGGTCTCATGCAGAAGAACCCCAGCGACTGGCAGCACTGGCCTGCGGGCACAGCAGCTGACCCCGGCTCCTGCTGAGCTCAGAGCCACGCTTCGCCTGCCTTGCCCGCAGCCTTGTTCTGCGCAGGTGGGTCTTCTGCCATTGCGGTCGTGCTGGCCCCAGGCGCCCTAACACTCCCACCCATGTTCTTTCTCTATGCTGTAGGGAGGCGGGGAGCAAACGGATGATTTGCTCCTTCACCACCTTAGAAAATAGAGAACTAGACTGATGATGACACTGATGAAACTGGTAAGTAATATGGAAAGTGGCACATAGCTAAACTATTGCCCATTGCTCCCTTTTTGACTGGCACTACATTAAGAGTGACATGGCTGAAGATTGTCACTAGAGTTATCAGAATTATTTTAGCATCATTCTCCGTGAATGGAAACAGGAAGTGGAATATATTAATCTCACAACTCAAATTCACAGTTCCCTTCAGCTTTCTCAGAGGCTCCGAAGTTAGACGCATTAGACGCTCAAAGAAAAAAAAAAAGGCTAGGCAAGAGTCTCTGCTAACTTACAACCATGTGAGTCAGGACTGACCCCACTGACATTAAGAAAGCAAAGCTGATGTGTAGTTACATCAGAAAAGAATAATGATCTGCATCATGAATGTGGTGATGCAGATTGTGGCTACGATTCTAGGAAAAACAGATTAAATGAAGTCTGAAATTCCACCAGCTAGGTCACCACAGTTCACCGAAAAGCTCCCAACATAGGAAGCTGAGCTGGACTTCTGGCACACAGGTTCTGCTTTACATGAATTATTGACACATAAATTCGCCTCTGCTGTTGTTATGCTGACAACAATATCATTTGGCACTGACATTTCATACCCTGTGGATATTAACTAAATTACCAGCACAGCCCTTTTAATTATCCATATTCTTGTTATATAGATTGGGAAATGAGATAGGAACTACAGTGACTCACTGAGGCCACACATTACTACTTTTAAGCATTGTCTGTGAGGGAAACTGGAATTTGAATGAACGCATCTCTTCTTGCCACTAAACAGACCTTTGGATTTTATAAACTCTTTTCTGTAAGGAATGTCCTCACTTTAGGAAGAGTTCCTGAGAATTTGTACTTGTTTTTTGCCTACAGAACCATCAGAAATCCTAAGCAGATTATTCAATAATACATAATGTGGACTGGAGCCTGGATGAAGACATTTATTTTTCACTATGCCAGTTTTGCATAGTGAAAAGTATCTCCCCTGTAGCACTGTGTGCTTTTAAAAAGAACATAGATGTTCACTTTCATAGGGTATTTTTGTTCCAGCTGGGACAGAAAAATTTGGAGAGAGAATGAAAAAAAGTGTAAATTTTTAGTTATGTGATAATAATGAGGTAAGTACACAAATTCTCCTGCCTCCTTGGGGTTTGGCTGTCTGTGCACAGGCCAGCGCCGACACAGTACGGCTGTGCCTGGCCTTTTACCTCGCTGATCCTGACCTTGCCTTGCTGACTTGGCTTCCCAGCTTAACCTCAGACTGGCCTCGTCACTACGGATTTGCCTGGGGGTCACAGAGCTGCTGGCCAACACCAATTACCATCACCAGAGCTGCTCTGCGTGCCTCGCTGGGGTGCTGTGGGACTGCGCGGCTTCTTGGTGAGGATGCTGCCCAGCTTGCCCAGCTCTCACCCTCAGCTCCTGGCTCCCCGTGCCCTGTGGAGCAGGCAGCTCTCACTACTCCCTGGCACACAAGTTAAATTTGACTCAGGATTTTTGCTTTGTTTTAGTTTTTATTATTCTTTATTTGAAATAAATTAAAAACCCCAGTAGAATTAACTTTCTAACCTCTCTGGCATATGAAAGGTCTAGGGATGAAGCACTGCGGGTTTTTTTCCATGAAGTTACAGTGAAGCCAGGTTCCGCTTTTATTCCACTGCTGCAGTGAAAATTCACATTCTGTTGCAAAATACATAGGTCAGCACAGGAGCAAATCTGTGGTGAAGTAACTTGCACTGCTGCTTGCATACTTTTTCCTTCATAATACATACGAAGGCATTACAGAAAAAAACCTCACATCAAAACAAAACAAAATCCGCCAAATGGATTAATGGAAACAAAGTAGGGCAGGGAACATACTTTTTTAGAGAGGAAGGCAACAGCCAGAGTAGTGACACACACCTTTACAACAGTTCATAAGGTCACAGGACAATCCTGGTTGGAGGGGATCACAGGAAGTCTCTAGTCCAACCTCCCGCTCAAAGGAAGGTCAGCTGTGAGGCCAGACCAGGCTGCTCAGGGCTTTTTCCAGTTGGGTCTCGACAACCTTCCAGGATGGAACATGCAGAATGCCTTGTTGCAACCCGCTCCAATGCTTGGCAGTCCTCACAGTTCGAAAGTTTTTCCTTATATCAGCTCTGACCATTCTTGGTTCAAGTTATGTGCATGATTTCTTGTGCCCCTGCTATGCATTCTCGTGAAGAGCTTGGCTTCATCTTCTCAATACTTCCTCGCAGGTATTGCAAGGCTGACATTAGGTCCCTCAAAGCCTTCTCTTCTCCAGGCTGAACAAGCCCAGCCACCTCATTCTCTCAAGTTCCCCTCTCGGAATGTGAAATTAATTGAAAGTATAAATAGACACAAACAGGAACTCATGAAAACAATGAAAGTGGCTCTTTGTAATTGAAAAATTTATAATTTACACACAGAGGGATATTCTCACAAGAATTTCCATATTGCTTGTAATCAGTGTTTGCTCCAAGGATAATGTCAGTCCTAAAAGTGTGTTGAAAAGTGACAGTCAAAATCTTTCCACTACACAGACTTGGTAGAGGTGGATTTTTCTGATGGAAAGAAATATTTGTTCCCTATGAAACTGGACAACCAGCATAACCCAACATTCTTCCTGGCAACTGAACAAAAGTGAAGAGGTTGTGAGAGGAGAAAAAAAAAAGACTTTCCATGGTGTTTTAACTCTTTTCAGAGGAACAAGTGCCCGCCACTGCCAAGGAACCATGTCGTTGTTGCAGGGGCCTGCGCAGGACCAGGTCCCTGAATTAGCTGTACTTTTGATTTGTGCTAACTTCAATCCTTTTAAAATGTGGGTTCTTCTGCTGCCATTCTTCTTGTTTGTTGGTATATTTGTGTTCTTTGCTAGTTTGTTAGTATTGCTTGTTGGTTTGTTCTTTGACTTTTTTAAAAACCGGCAGACTGAGAGCCCTGGAACATCCACTTGAGGCCTCCACGTGTGGTTAAGTAAATCACTATAAACCTCATTGCTCTATTGACTTTGCAGATGTAACCATGCTCCAGATTTCGGTCGTATTAAACAAGTTTGAAGGCTGGTCTTTTATGTTGTGGAGATGTGAAACCTTACCTTTCCATACTTCTCTTTCCTCCCTGTACATATCTGGAAAAATTTCATCAGAGTTCAACCACCTGTGGCTAGAATTTGGTTCTTTATATGCACTTGAAGTAACGAAACTTCAACGATCTCACACACTATATTGATATGGTAGTGAAACCACATGACATATGGTTATACATTAGAACATATATTTTCCAAAGAAAACAAAAGCTGAAAAGCTTAAGAGCAGGTAAGTACCCATCCACATGAAGTAAACAATTTTAAGAAGTGGCTAATGTCAGCGGTATGCTGAAGGAGAACTTGAATCATTGCTGAAACACAGGAACCATCATAGCAGCATAAATTACACCAGGAAATTAGAGAGAAGATTTATCACCCTCCCTCTGACTGCTCCTTTGTCAATCATATGAACGATCTCCACATGTGTGCATGCTTTATTAATTTCTATCACAGTACTGATTTTAAAAAAAAAATCCCACATAGGCTCCTTCCCTGCTAACTTTCAGGCTTCTATTAAAACTGGAAAACAAATGACTAGGTTCATAGACTCAGAGACTCACAGAATAGTTTGGGTTGGAAGTGACCTTTGAAGATCATCAAGTCAAACCCCCCTGCAATGAGCAGGGACATCTACCACTAGATCAGGTTGCTCAGAGCCCCATCCAGCCTCACCTTGAATGTTTCCAGGGTTGAGGCATCTACCACCTCTCTGAGCAATCTGTGTCAGGGTTTCACCACCCTCCTTACAAAAAATTTCCTCCTTATACACAGTCTGAATCGACCCTCTTTTAGTTTAAAACCATTACCCCTTGTCCTGTCGCTACAGGCCCTGCTAAAATATCTGTCCTCATCTTTCTTACGAGCCCCCTTTGAGTACTGAAAGGCTGCAGTAAGGTCTCCCTGCAGCCTTCTCTTCTCCAGGCTGAACAGCCCCGACTCTCTCAGCTTGTTCTGAAAGGGAGAGGTGTTCCAGTCCTCCAATCATTTTTGTGGCCTCCTCTGGACCCGCTCCAACAGGTCCATGTCTTTCATGTGCTGAGGGCTCCAGAGCTGGATGCAGGACTCAGGCAAGGTCTCACCAGAGTGGAGCAGAGGGCAAGAATCACCTCCCTTGACCTGCTGGCCACACTGCTTTTGACGTAGCCCAGGATATGGTTCGTGTTTTGGGCTGTGAGCGCACATTGGTGTCTCATGTCAAGCTTTTCATCCACCAGTACTCCCAAGTTCTTCTCCTCAGGGCTGCTCTCAATCCCTTCATCCCCCAGCCTCTACAGATACCAGGGGTTGCCCTGACCCAGGTGCAGGACACTGTACTTGGCCTTGTTGAAACTCATGAGGTTCACATGGGCCCACTTCTCCAGCTTGTCCAGGTCCCTCAGGATGGCATCCTGTCCCTCACGCATATCAGCCACGCCATTCAGCTTGGTGTCATCTGCAAACTTGCTCAGGGTGCACTTGATCCCACTGTATGTGTCATTGATGAAGATAATAAACAGTACTGGCCCCAATATGGAGCCCTAAGGTACACCACTTGTCATCGACCTCCATCTAGATGATGAGCCGTTGACCACTACCCTCCGGATGTGACCATCCAACCAATTCCTCATCCACCAAACAGTCCACCCACCAAATCCATACCTCTCTAATTTAGAGAGAAGGATGTTGTCTCTGGGGGACCACGTCAAATGACTTACAAAATTCAGACAGATGACATCCATAGCTATTGCCTTTTCCACTGATGTAGTCACTCATTCACAGAAGGCCACTAGGTCAGTCAGGCAGGACTTGCCCTTGGTGAAGCCATGCAGGCTGTCTTGAATCACCTCCCTGTCCTCCATGTGCCTTCGGATGGCTTCTAGGACGATCTGTTCCACAGCCTTCCCAGGCACAGAGGTGAGGTTGGTAGTTCCCAGGGTTCTGCTTTCTACCCTTTGTAAAAATGGGTGCAATGTATCCCTTTTTTCAGTCACCAGCGTCGTCATTCAACCACCATGACTTTTCTAATGTCATGGAGAGTGGCTTGGCAACTACATCAACCAATTCATTTGAGGACTCTGGGGTGCATCTCATCAGGTCCCATAGACTTATGTATGTTCAGGTTTCTCAGATGTTCACGAACCTGATCTTATCTTACAGTGGGAGGGACTGGGCTCCTCCAGCCCCTGTCATGTGGTCCATCCACTTGACAGGTGTGGGAAGAGAGATTGCCAGTGAAGACAGGCAAAAAAGTTGTTGAGACCCTCAGATTTCTTCTTGTCCATTGTTACCAGCTTGCCAGTCAAGGTTCAGATGACTTCAGCTTTCCTGCAGCTGAGTACATGTATGCCCAGCACATGGGCTAGCTAGCAAGCTGCGACAGGAGGCAGTTCTGTGGGGGATCCTCAGTGATTTTGTCAGTATGTCATGGTCATTTTTCTTGACTATGTTTTTTTGTTGACATTGATTCATGTACCATGCCTAATTTAAAAATATGTTTTGATGCTCCATTGATTTCATAGACCCTGTAATAAGTTCTTAGCTCCAGCTACTTGTTTCACTTGGATTAGGATCTGTGACTTATGGGTTATTTCCTAGGTACACACTGGGGAAGAATTTTTCTTTCTTTCCTCTTTAGGTTATCCAGTTTTGCTTTGAATGTGCTCTCTCAGGCATTTTTGACAGTCCCCATTTCACAGGAAGTTTTGTAGGTGACCACCAGTGCACTGCTCTTTGTAGCAGAACTGTACAGAGCACGGTCTTTTGCTTCCTCTCCCTCACGCTTTCGTAGGCACAAGCAACACCTGAGCAAATTCACTATGTCTGTTCGTGCAGTTTCACTCACAAAGCAGTAAAGAATGGGATCAGCAATGCAATTCACACTTGTTAAGGCCTGTGTGATTCTGTAAACCTTATACAACAACTGCAAAAGCTGTGGGTCAGTGGTGTAAGGTTCTTTGATGCTGCGAATAAGCAACATAACGTGATAAGGAGTGAAGCAAACAATGAAAGTAACTGTGATATTCAGAATAAGTTTCCTCACTTTTTTCTTTTCTTCATCTACTGTGGCTTGATTACATCTCACTACTTGGTAGATTTTATGGTAGCAAAACAAAATGATTATCAAAGGGACCAGGTACCCTGAGCATATCCGGAATAAATTTATCTGTGCCTGCCACCATTCCAGGGGGTATATATCATAGCATAACGTATGATTAGTGAAATTGCAAGGATCACTGAATACTTCTTTGTTCACCAATATGACTGAATTCAAGACGCTTTCCACAAGCCAAACGATTATGCTGACAAGCAACGAAAATTTTCTTGTGCGCAAGTGCTGGAGCTTCAAGGGGTGAACTAATGCCAGGTACCTATCAACAGAGATGCAAGCGAGGAACGCAGTGCTGGTGTAGAAATTCATATACATAAGGAAGGCAGAAATCTGACAAAGCAAGGCTGAAAACTTCCAGTTATCTCCATTCCAGGCATAATCAATCCACAGAGGCAGAAGCAAAGAGTACAAAAGGTCAGCCAGGGACAGGCTGAAGAGGTAGACTGCTAATTCATTCCTTTTCCTCACTTGAACGCAAGACGCATAGAGGGATAAGCCATTGATGGGAATACTGATCATCATCACAATGCTGTACACAAATGGAAACAAATACTTATCCAGGGTGTGATCATCATGGCACTTAGCAGTGGTGTTCATTGTCCGCCCTGAGTAGTATCTTTGGGCCGATTCCAGCCCGGATGCAATAAAAAACCCTCTGTAGGCTGATGGGTTGTCATCTGTTAGTTCTTCAGGACCTGGTTGGTTAGATTCCAGCCTTCTGTTACCAAAAAGGAAAAATGTCAGCTTTAACAACATTTTTGTTTGTTTTTACGGGCTTCTTGGTGCGTGTTTTATTTAGAAGAAAGAAACTGTGTTTGTAGGAGATCAAAGCTTTTAAACAGTCCTGGAGGGACACATGCATAGGAACCCAAATGTCTAGGGTGGCCAAGGTCAGTCAGATGCAAGCTTCTACACCAGAAGCAGGATGAGTAGCTAAGACACTTCCAGAGGGGTAGGGTCCTGCAATCCCAGGTCTTTTTTTTGGGAAAGTCAAAGGAGATCAGAACGTGCACCACAAATAACAGAGGTGCACTTTCTATTATTCTGGTGGACTGAACAGAGTTTCAGCCATATGAATATGGCAGATTTCTTATCCACAACACTCTCCTCCTCTCTAAGTCAGTGGAGAGACAAGGATAGAAAGACAGGAATCAGGTACCACTAGATGCTGGGATCTGCTCAGAAGAAGAGATGTCTGGCTGGTATGTCACCCTATTGAGATTCATTCTCTTGTCTTGTTGCATTCTCACACTTCCCCAATTCCTCTCACTTCCTTTGTATGTGATTGCCCAAGAACTTGCCACCAACTGTGGCATTCCAGCAAAGCTTATTGCATGTCCCAGGAACCCTCATGCGAAACCTGGCAGGCTACTGCGCTCTGTATGCACAGGAGAACCTGCCAGGGTGTCACTTAGACTCATGTGAGGTGGGGACTGTCTGAGTACAATTTGTCATTTACCCTTCTTTCCTCTGGGAATTGCAGTGGCCACGTGTGAGTTTAGAAAACCATTAACAATTAAGTTTATCTTAGGCACTACCAGGGCTGTGGGTGTCAACAGCTTCAATGTGAAAATAGCAGTAAAACGGCAGCCCTGACTAAAGCAGTGGCACTGGAGGAGTTGTGTGCGTGTCTTAGAAGCACTTAGAAGAGCTGACCTTTAAGTAAGAAAGGGTATACAACCATAGCTATGAGACAACTGGTACTCATCGATTATATCATCACTCTGACACTCAGTAATTCTCTTCCCCAAAGATCTAATTGTTATGTTCAGGAAATATGAGAACAGGGAATATTTATTGTGGTGCAGTTCTACCACCAAATATACTAACTACTTTGGAGACTGCCTGTGATTACTCATCTGTGGTTTGAGCCTAGACTGCCAGCAAAGGAGGTGAAGAGGATGTAGAAAGAGTAGGTTGCAAGATAACACTGTCTACAACTGTTCCTACATAGGAAACAGCTCAAACTGAAGACAACTTGGGTGCAGGGATTTTCCCACATGGTAGGTGAATTCACTCTGCCTTTTTTAGATATGATGCATGTGTGTGTAGGATTTCGGGTTTGTCAGAGAAACCTAAGCAGGTTTATTGTCTGTGTTAAAAGGTTATCACATGGATCTCTTTTTCATAAAAAAAAAACTTTGATGCGTATTCAGAAAAAAAAGAAGCAACGACAGAACTATTTAGAAAGCACATATTTTATTTCACCAGCCACTGCTTTATTTGATCAAGCTGGCTAACTTTTCATAGTTAGAGCTAAATTCATTCACAGGCTTGAAAGACAAGACGAATTCTTGAGCAGGGCTTGCCAGTTTGGTCCACTGAGCAGCTTTACTTACATGATGACTAACTCAAAAAAATGCAGTGTCTATATTTAAGACAAACATAAGATACGTGCTTTTCAGCGTGGGTTAATAAAACCACACAGTAAATAGGGCATTGTAAGCTTACCAGTATAGATAAGCATCGCGAATTAAAAATGTAGCTCTAGAAATTGGATCCTAGGGTTTTGCTGACCCACTTCTCACCAAAAGCAAAGCAAATATATGCAGATGGACCAGATGAGTAAAAGATAAAATGCCTACCTATTCTTCTAATCACATTTTAGCATCTCTTTTCCTATGACAGTTCTCTTCATGTCTAACAGGGAAACATGCCCTCTCAGAAGCATGCCTGTAATGTAGCAAGTGTTTACTAGTCGCGTGACTGAGAAACTGGAATTCCTTCTCCCTCCCTCACAGACTGTTTCTCCACTGGTAGCTGACTTCTTATATCAGACTTGTCCTTACAAGCCCTCGACTTGTCTCTATGTTACAACAGCTCCTCTCAGCTACGTTTACTACCTCTTTCATATCTACTCATAGACCAACCTGCCAATTACTTCGTACCACCCACCTTCTTTTTCTTCAGCTTTCTCTTTCTCATTCATGGTTTCTAAAAGTTTTGCTCTGTTGACTTCACTGATCATAAGGAAAAACACTTGTCTGAATAAATCACATATTTTTCGGAGCAAGACCTTGCTTTGCTCTTCTGCCATCTGCCGTAAGGAAATAACATTTTAAGATATAACTGGATAATGGCATGATGGGACACTGGAGATGGGATTCAAAGAAGAGAGCTGAGACCACAAGAAATTTGCCTCCTAGGCAATTTTTTTCTGTCCCTCATGTTCACAGGTCAGTGCAGCCCATGGTTTTCTTTAATTTTTAACCAGTATCATCAATAGTTTCTATGAAAAAGCCCTGGAGGCTGTCTGAAATTCCCCAGGTAATCCATGTCCCAGCTTTGATGACACACTGATGCTACTTATACGAGGACGTGCTTTCAATGAGAATAATAACAAGAAGTGTGTCATTCTGGCATGTATTGATGACCTATACTGGAGTGTATCAAAGAGCCAGCAAGTGAAGTATACCACAATGCATGCTGCAGTTTCTTGCACAGAAACATAAAAGCAGGAAGCACTATTTTGGCCCTATTACAACACATTTCATTACCATTACATGGGGCCTTATCTCAGGTGAAGTGGTCCATATCATACTTCTTTGCTCAGTTTTTTTTTTCTTATAATTAGAACTGTGCAATGAAAAATGATTTTTCTTACCTGAATGTATGATCTGAAGCATTACCAGGTTTTCTCTCAGCTACTGAGCGTACCTGCTGGTTTTGGCCAGGAAGATGGTATTGGCCTACAGGTATCCTAAAACACAATGTTTGATAATTTTTCCCACTGATTGTTCATTTTTTCTAAAAAGCTAACGAAGAATTTCTGTTTAATGATATAGTCTAATGGTTTGACTTTCATAGTCCAAACTCACTGTGACTAATTCTGTAGACTTGTGACTTATTTAACAGACTTGTTTTGGTATCAGACGTGATACTAATGAAAAAAAATTCTCAACAGTAATTTCTTCTTTTAGCCACATTATTCAATGATTATCATTGCCCCTGTCTGTCATTCTGCTACAGAGAACCTGCTGTACAAGAAGTTGGAAAAAATAAAATACAAGTAGCAGTCAGATATAAAATTTAGAGAAATGGACTAGCAAACGTTATGCTTCATGTAATGTATGCAAAGAAGCCTGTAAAGGAACCTTGAGAATGTTTCTGGAGAAAACCACTCATTAAATATTGTATTTGTATTGACACATTCCTACACTATCTATTTCAGATTCAGAGAGCTTTATGCGATCTCTCCATTTATGACATTTTGAAAGTAACAAAGGAAGTATAAAGTTATACTTTCATAAGCACAAATACAAAATGATATTCCATACTCTTGCCTGTAACCATCTTTCTAAGGAAAGAATGGAAGAGTCTTTTTTAATTTTTCTTACGAATGAATTCTACTATAGTTTGGGAAATTATCAAAGACAAAGAAGACTGTAAGGATTTTGTGTTATTAAGAGAAAAGTTAGTAAAAATTTTAAAAAGAATCTTAATTAGCTAATAAACATCAGTTTAATTTTTGAAACATCTGCAACTGACATTTCAATCTTTATTTCAAATTCAAGTTCATAAAAGGGCGAGTTCATTATATATTCATTATAACATGGTAAGTTTTTGCAAGTACTTTGCTTTTTAGATAAATTTCAGGGGAAGAAAACAATGTTGTCTGAGCTAGATCTGTGCAGTAGCTGCTGTACAGATGCTACTGTGTATCAGCCATAAGATGGAAGGACATGGTTTTCTTGCCTTTTTTTTTCTCAAAGCAATTTCAACAAAGTAGATTGCTTTCTGCTTCCAAAATAAGTTATAGTGCCAAGCTGATTTACTCAAGTACAAGGACCTTCCGTAGCTAGATCTGTTTTCGTAATGAGCAGATCTCAAAACTTAATTCTGAAAAATTTCACAGTCGTGAAGATTTAAAATATGCCTTTCAGTAACTTGGATGTTTTTGCTTAAAATGCATAGCATTTTTCCTCATGTAACAGTAAATTTCACTCACAGGTCTCTGTGAGAGTATGAAAAGACTCAAACAGGCCTCAAAGAGCTCAGTCTTTTTAACGCTGAGATACACTTTATGGACTGTTTTATACAGAATAAAAAAATCTGTTAAAATCGGCAAATAGAAAAAAAACGTTTTTTAGGATGTAGGCCATGCAGATGAGTATTATTTTGCTATATCTTTATGTTCATCATGTTTTCCTCTATGTATACAGAAAGTTGCTGTATAAAATACCTTCATGTACATATTTGGTATTCTAAGAAGCTACTTCTAGTACAGCTTATTTTTCTGTTAAGTTTTAAGCATTGTGTATATTCATAGAAATAGCAGTGATAACCTTGTTAGTGCTACAAAACATTAAAGAACAATAACAGAAGAGCTACTGGAACCCCCTGTGAGGCCTGAGGCATTTTTTGCAGTGAAGACAAGGATGGCCCAGAATCCTGAAAACTCACCCTCAAATACTGTTCTTCTCCATCCTTTCCCCCTCTCCCAAGCAACATGTTTTTCGGTGATGGCAATACCATTACAACAATAAATCACGCTGACATGTCTTTCCTGATTCAATCGTTTGATGTCATTTGCCCTTTTGCCTCATGTTTCACTTGTGCTGGGGGTGAAATACTCCTTCTCCCAAAGCAATCTTTTCCAGCCCCTTTTGTGTCCCTTCTTTTTGCTGTATGATGTCAGCATCACATTAAAGGAAAGCCAGGTTGAAATCTGTACCAAAACATAAGTTATTTATCTGACTTCTTGGATTTTGAACACTTACCTAGGCAGCCACGTGTCCCTGTGTAGCAGTTTCACTGTAATGCCTTCCGTAGCGTAACCCGTGTCTGCTTCTGAGAAGAAAAACTACTTCATCAGATAAAGCAACAGGAAGCTGTTCTCGGGTACACCAATGAAGCAACAGCTCACGCGTCTCAACTTTTTTTTTGCCTCTTTTTTGATTTTAATCCTTTGTTAATCTAAATTTACCCATGCAACATGGTCATGTAGAAGTATGCACAAGGAATGGTACCAACCTTGGTAAATCTAGGACTACTTTTAGTAAGTTTATAAAGGCTTTACTGAAAATAATGCCTAATTACATGAACAGAGTATATTACAAATCTCTTACTTAGGACACAATACATTCTGGGCAGAAACCACACCACAGAAACAAAATACTGTGAAATGTGTATGTATTTATTTGTGTTTACTTGTATATGTTCAAAACATAGGGGCTTTGTTTGACTGAAGGACTTGGCACTCGCCTATGCCAACAAATTTATCACAGAATCAAATAAGAATCCACCTAAGAAAAGCCCATAACAAAATATTATAAGGACTTTAGGAGTTTGCGCAAAAAGAATTAATTATTTTCAGAAGTTGTATTACTGTTTTTTTTCTGTTTGCCTACTGATGGGAGGAAGTTTGTAGACAGTTCTAGTTAATAAAGGACAACAGAATTTTATGCCCTGCAACAGGTTGCATGTTTATATATTTTTATATACACTAAATCTGAGGTTGGATGCAGCTTTCACAAGAGTGATTCTATTCAATTAGACAGGTGGAAAACTGTTACATGAGTGCAGTTTCTCTTTTCTCTTTGTGATCAGAATAATTTATTGTGTGCTTTGATTTTTTTCTTAAATTCTGTTTGGAACGATTCAATTCTGCTTCTAGGAAACTGAGTACAATTTCACTTTAAATGTACACCTATTGGGAAACACCAAAACTAGCCTGTTCGATGATTCAGACGCTAAGGAGAAATGAAACAGATGTGCAAATTTAAAAGCTTTAAAATAGGACATACTGACTTCCTGGAGAACAATACCAGCCAGCTCTACAATCTCGAATCACTGAAGGCAGAGATTTGGTTCCTTTTTTTTCCCAGGCATAGCACGAGTTTTTCATCCACAGTTTTTCTACTGATGCACTTGTTATATGAAGCCTAAATTATCAAATCATTCTGTACTTGTGGTCATTCCTGAAACGGTATCATAGCCCCCTCCAGTCTGATGAAAGCGAGACTTTGCAGCAACTTGCATGGAAGAGAGGTTAGATTAATTTCTAAAATAAACTTCAGCAAATCTTTATTTTCACTGAGATAAAAGTCCTCTCATCACAAAGACCTGTTTTATCACTTTTCACCTGCTTTTTCCTAACATGGTACCTACTAAGAACACTGTGTGGTGGGCTGGTTCTGATGTTCTGTTGAGGGTTCCTATACCTCACTGAATAAAAAGCAATTCTTACCATTATTAGAGAAACATAGTTCATACATTTCTACAGTTCTTCACTGTCACAACTGTGTTATGGGTTTGCGTGGCAAGGTTTTGGTAGCGGGGGGGTTATCGGAGTGGCTTCTGTGAGAAGCTGTGAGAAGCTTCCCCCATGTCTGATAAAGCCAGTGATAGACGGATCTAAGACGGACTGCCCAAGGCCGAGCCAATCAGCAACAGTGGTAGCGCCTCTGTGATAACATATTTAAGAAAGGGAAGAAAAAAAAAAAACTCGGCAGTGAGACAGCAGTTAGAGAAAGGAGTGAGATGATGTGAGAGGAACGACTCTGTAGACACCAAGGCCAGGGAAGAAGAAGGAGGGGGCAGAAGGTGCCCGAAATGTCAGAGCAGAGCGCCCTTCCTTGCAACTCCTTGTAATCGATGGCCTTGCTGGACTTGTCCAATGCAAGACAAAAGACAAACGGACTGAGGTTGTCAAGAGCTGAAGAGCTAACAAAGGGAGTAAATAACTGGTGCTTATCTTATCAGACAAAAGTAAGGGGGGATAGCCCATCACTGTAAACTCAGTGATCTGTGGGGCGCCACGGAGGCTGCGCAGCCAGAGATTGCTTCA
>Ga0065711_1027622_pt1 | contig 47421 bp, 35 predicted proteins | sample Hoacrofraction12_FD_59098 | JGI IMG/M metagenome (GOLD analysis project Ga0065711, IMG submission 59098) | Hoatzin crop microbial communities from Cojedes, Venezuela - Epithelial fraction 12 v2 (version 2) | ecosystem: Host-associated > Birds > Digestive system > Esophagus > Crop | place...
CTTGTCACCAGCCTCCAACTAGACTCAGCGCCGCTGATGACAACCCTCTGAGTTCTGCCATTCAGCCAGTTCTCTATCCACTTCACCGACCACTCATCCAGCCCACACTTGCTCAGCTTCCCTAGGAGGATATCATGGGAGACTGTGTCGAAAGCCTTGCTGCAATATTGCTGCTAAATGGCTGCAATAATTTGTTGAGTAACATCACTATTGACTTTGTCTGGCAAGCTCAAGGCTTCCAAGTTTCCTTGGGAATGTTGAGCTTTGAGATGTTTTGGAAATGAGCACTGGACCCGAGCTCTATTTTTTAACACTGACAAAAATACTCCCCAAAATTCATATAAACCCTCTTGCAAAGTAATGTCATGCAGCAGTGAGTCACCCAGAGTCTCTCTGCAGTTGATGGAGAGAGAGACCTTCAGAGTTTCTTCATCTCCTCCACTGTGGGTATGGGCTGAAGTTGCAGGTTGGGTTTCACTTGCTTGGCTCTGGTCAAATCAATCTGCTGGTGCCTGCCATGGACTGTGAGCTGCTTCTGCCTGGTACTTATGCAGAAGCTTAAATGGCTGCAGTCCTCGTGCCTCCGTGCCACACATAACTGGTGCTGGTGGCTACCGCGGTGCTTTTTTCTGAATGCCCAAATGCGGGGCTTGGGCTGGGCTTGAAAGAGGCACCGGGGATAGTGCCGATGGAACTGAGAAGTCGTCCCAAGAGTGCCATCCTGGAGACCTGTCCGCACATCCCAGGCAGCCTTTGGTCTGCTCTTTCCTGACCCTTAGACGCTGGATTTCATGACTTCAGGGTCCATTTCACAGCTGCAGTCGGCGTGTCGCATAGCGGCGTCTGTGGGGTTTCACACCTGCCTTGGCGCGCACCTCGGCTGGTGTGTGGTTGCACCCCGAGCGCTGGTTATTTGTTTTCCTGGCAGTCGGTGCTCTGCGCCTCCAACAGCTTTTGTGTTTTGACAGGAAAAGGTCACTGCTGATCATCTGTTAATTCAAGTAGCTGTATTAACTGCTCTTAGTCCATACAGAAAGCGTGCAAACATCGTAATGTAGTCTTGAGAAATACTGGTAGGCTGTTGGCACCCTTGTAACTATACTGTGGGTAATACAAAAAAAGTGTTATGAGAGTTGTTTAAGAAAGAGATGAACTATGTGCAGTTAAATTCAGCTCTCTACTTGAAAAACGACTAGCAGACTCCAGTGCAGCCACTCTAGGCAAAAGACGATGATTATAGCAGCACGTTGCTACCCTGTAACCTCACATTTCTTAGATTTTAACACAAAAATTATTTTTTAAAAGTCTGTTGAGTTAGAAGAATAAGTTTATAATGAGACCGTTAAAAATATGAGTTGCTAAAATCATTCTTAATCTCTGTGTGATCCATACTTTTGAATGTGTTTTCCTAGGCTATTTAAAAGAGACGAGACCTGGACTGTATTTTTTCATTATTAATAACAATGAAACCACACAATATTCTTGTACGGTTGACTACATAAACTATGGGTTGGGTTATTTTCCAGTCTACTTTAAATTATGATTTGGGCTTCATAATTGCTCTCCAGATAGTTTATTTTTCCACAGGCTTTTTTATGAGTTCTGAATAAGCTGAACATACTTTTAACATGTATCAAAATGGGGTTTGGAGGACTGAAATTGCAAGATGAACTGCCTACTTCAGAATAAAAAGAAAAATCTGATTTTAATGAGAACTAGATGTAAGCACCTGCTGTCCCAACAGAAACATACTCAGTTTCTGCCCCTTTATCAAGTCGCGTGACGGATACCTCGGTCCATTGGTGCTCCAGCATTCTCCATAGCATTCTCCATTCTAAATAAATAGAAAATCTATTGACCACGCTCCAGCTCGTGAGTCCCTGAGGTGCAGGACCCAGCTGGATTCACCCTTGCTAACACTGTCATACGTGGGAGCAACCCCTTGGTTGTCGGAGGCTGTCACAAGGCGTTACGGGTCCAAGACAGCGGCCATCAGCTGAGAAGTTTGCCAGCGTCTTTCTACCCCAAGCTGCCAGCTCCGTGAATCCCGAGGAAAGCTCCCCCAGGCTTCACTGTCTGTAGCCCTGGTCCAGCCCCTTGGGTGGAGTGGGAAGCAGAATCAGCAATGACAAATGCTTTGCCTTCTCCTATCACAGAGTAACTGTTTGTAACCTATTGTCAGAGAAAAACCTCAGAGAAAATGGACAACTGTCAGCATTTAGCAACCTGCCTCTTTAGTCCAGGTTGAAAGGGGTTGTCATCCTGTTGGGGTGATAGACCTCTAATTTTATTTTTTACCCTCCAAATGTCTGATCAAATCAGAGCATGCACAGAAATGCACTTTGTGGGGAAAAAAGGGTACAGACACAGAGTCGCATTGTCTCCATTGAAATTTCTTTGCAGGTCTGAGGAAACCAGAAAAAAATAATCAAAGGGGCTTTCTAATAGTAGGGAGAGAACAATGGAGTGATGATTAGCAGGTCATCATGATGCTTCTCATGTTTATTGACCTCCCCTTAAGCTCTTATTATTCATTTCAGTAAAAACTTGTTCTTTCTTCTCTCTTATTTCTGAAACACATGGAGGTAAAGCTGGTTTAACAGAGAACCAGGGGGCAAGTGCTGTAAACTGGGTCCCTGGGGGAATGCAGTAAATGAACTTTCAGGGGATTCCCAAGGCATCTTCTCCCTCTTGTTCAATAAAAGTGAGAACACAAAGACTCCAGCAGATCCCATGGCAGAGCTGTGCAGAATTATTAACATAATCTGACGCTTCATAAAGATGAAAGTAAATCCCTAAACAGTTGAAAAATCTAGGGAAAAACTGAGGTTTTTGCTGACAACAGAGCAAGGAGAATTTGGGTACCACTGCGGGTTTCCCTGGAAAAGCCCAATGGGATGGGCACTATCCTTCCTCCCTGCCCCGCTGCTGCTCAGCCTTCGTCTGCCCAGCTGCAGGCTCTGCCCTGATCCCTGTGCTACCCCAGCCTTTATGACAGCGCAGCGTTGGTTCCCCTTTTCCCAGCTTTCCCTGGGCAAATCCAGAACGCGGCGCCGGAGCGACAAGCCCATGTGCGTGCGCGGCCGAGGTCGAGCTCCTGCCCGGGCCGAGCTGGGCCCTGCACGCTGAGCAGGGGTGAAGGGTGGTGGCTGCACTCGGCAGGCACCGTGCTTCTGGACTGCCATCCTTCGGTGTCACCATGGGAACGGGTGCACCAGCGGGGCACCTGCATCCCTCGTGCGAGCCGCTGGGAAATGTAGGTCGCTCTGGAAGCGTCCTGTCTTTATCTATTTCTGCGCTGAGTCAGAAAGCAGCCGCATCTCATTTCTACGGCATGGAGTGGGCTCGTTAGGCTGATGATTTTCCAGTGCCCTGGACATGCTTGCTTTAACGATGCTGCACAATGCAGACAGCTTGCTGCTGAGCATGTTGTGATACTGCGGGCTGCTGCTCCGAGTAAACTTGGACTCTGTGGGTTCCTTGTGTGGTTGGGGTATTTTTTCATTTCTCTTCAATAATGGGAGTTTTAGGTGGTTTTGTAATGCAGTCAGAATTGAGGAAAGCCCTGTGCTTGGTTACGGTGGTTTCAGAGCTGTGCCTGCTCACCCGGGGTGGGAGATCTGCATGGGGAGCAGCCAGGGACGGGAGCTTCTTCCTTTCTCGGCTGTCTTGGGGAGAAGGCAAGGCTGTGGGAATTGCTGGCTTCTACACCATTTAAGCTTTTTTGTGAAAAGCTTCTTGCTTTAGCTCAGTAAAGCAAGTTTTAATCTGAGTATGAAGACTGGCACAGGAAACTCAAAGGACCACTGAACAAATGTGAAAAATTATCATTTGTGTCCTGTGCAACAGAACATGTATTTCAAGTAAGATAATCTCCTTTGATGCAGAGATTGCAGTTACTTCTCTGATGCTTGTTTGTTAGAATTATGGTTTAAAAATCAATCATAATGTAATACTTAATCTGGTATTTGTAATCCTTTTATGCAGGGCCACTATATTTTCGTAATTTTTTAATGTACTCCGGGGAAGGAAGAGTGTCTTTAAGTAGGCTGCCTGTTTAAAGACTTCCAAGTCTTCACTTTGAGCCAAACACAACTAGATGGTGCTGGAGCTGACACTTATTTTTTGTGTTTTGCCCATCACGTTTTCCCCTGTCACCATTACACATGTCACGCTCCAGCTCTGCCCGTAGCACACCGGCGGTCCCCCAGCTGCTGCCTTTATCCCTGATGGCTGTTTTCAGGTGGAACGGGCTTCAGCAAGTGCTGCCCTGCTGCTTTCCTTACCTGTGCTAAACCTCCTGCTTCCACGGTGCCTGTGAGGGCAGACCTGTGTGTGTTGGACGAAGAAGCAATGGGACTCTTTGCTGGATTCTCAAGTTAACTTAGATGGAAGCTGATACCACCTAATCAGCTGCAAAATGTTAAAGTCATGCTGTTTGCATTCCCCACTTTTGACACACAGAACAGACTCGCTTACCCTGCTGCTGGCTGTCTTCCTTCTTCCAACGTAAACTAGCCTGGACTGATGTCTGGGCTCCATCTTTACGAGTCTGGCTTGATATAAAATTAATTTTTTTTGTTTATGTTCCTGCTGGCCGAAACCCTAAACCTGGTTTTGTTTTGTTTGTCTAAAAACAAACAAACAAACAAAAAACCCACCAAAAAAGCCCGAACAACTTTCAAGGCAGTAACAGTTATTGTCCCCATGTGTTCACTTACTAAGGGTAGTTGCCAGTATTTTTAGTTTGTGAACCAAGCTGTTTTCTAGCCAGATGCTCCTTAGATTTTGACACTTTATACTGTATTGCACTCCAGCCAGTTAAATAAAATTAGGAAAGACTCCCAGCCAAAACCAGATTTGTGACAACAATGAGGTCATTAAAAATAAATGCTCAAGCATATAAGTCACTGTGTGTTGAGCCTGATCTGTTCTATCAGGCTGGTGTTAAAATTTGCTGAAGTCACCTACAGTCATCTTACTGACTCCAGTTGGCTCAGTGCTTTCAGCAGACACAGCAGCGTGGCGTTACCCACTACCTACAAGAGGATTAGAGGAAGTGTCATGGCAGTTTCTTCACATTTGCTTTTCTACTCCTTGCTCATTTCAGTCCCCTTTTTGCCTTTTCTCTTGTGCCTGATCCTACAAATGCGTAAGCTAGGGTGGACAAAAGAAAATTCCCTCATCACCTTTTTGTGGTTGTGCCCTCTAAAAATCAGAATGCAATGTGTAGCTTTTGTACCTGCCCATGTGTAATGGGACACGGGATATGCCTTGCCATTCTTGCTTGCACTGGAGGCAGTGCAAACCCACACCTCACATCATTTGAATGCTCATTTAAAAACTCTCAGAAGGATTTTCTTACTCTTAAACTGATGGATGTCTCGCATGTGATGTCCATCCAGACTGATGGTATTTCTGGTGAGCAATGTATACGATACGGTAACTTCATGTGATCTGAAAAAAGAGTGAGAACATACATGAGACAAAGACTGTGCACGTGCCACGTGTGGAGGCAGATGCTGTAGGGACCTGGTTTGGCTTTTGAGCATGTGCTTTTTTGTTTTGTTGTCTGCTCTCCATCACCATTGCCTTGCCCCCCTTCGGGATAACTTGGCTACCACAACAGCAGCAGATTGCTGGAAGTCCAAGCAACCGAATGATGCCCTGCGCTCTATGACTGTACATTATGTCAGATATAGAGGATGCACTCAATTTATAGGGATGACGATGTACAGATTAGTGTCCTTGAAAGGCATTACTGTGTATTTGGGAAGGGAAATGATGGCATGACCTGCTGCAGATTAATATGATTAGCAGTTCAAACAGTCCAGGCTGAAGCTGGGCACCCGCTATCCATTGTCTTTCAACGGGATTTGGCCACGTAACTCTCTGGGGCTGTTTCTGATCCTTCTTCAGTGATGCACAAAGTCTGTGAGCCATTTGCTTCCTTGATCTCTGTCCATGCAGTTACCTGTTGGCATCGTGTCAGTATCTAGGGCTGCCTCTACAAGATCAAGGTCTCTACTGCACCTGCCAGAGTTGTAGACCTGGAATTTTGCATATGTTTGTGGTCTTCTGGGCCATTTTGCAGGGTAAGAGTTTCAGAAAGTGTAAGTAACATTTATTCATTTTTGTGAGTATTAACAGAGGAGCACAGAAACTGTCCTAAGTGACAGTCTAGCACTGAATCTTCAAGATGGCGTCAAAATCATCAATTATGATAAAATTCCTATCTCTAATCCTGAAAAAAATATACTTGAATTATTTTTGAGCTTGAAAAGTTTTTGTGGCTGAGATTTTCTCAGAAATTATTGGCTTTTTGCAGTAAAGGCATAGTTAAATTCTGGCAAGTTAGCATTGGGCTTTTAGGGGGGAATTGGGGGATTTAAACCTGTTCCTGGAAAATGAAAACAAGAACAAAAACCCAGAGGCTATTCTTATTGCTGCTTTCCCTCCAGAAAAAAATACTCTGGTCTCCTCCTATCATCCAAGATTCAACAGTAAACTTCAAAGACAAGCAAAGCAGGAGGATCTGTTTGCAATGTGGTAACGACTCTGTGCTTCAGTAGGATTAAGACACTTTTTTTCTGCAAATATTGATCGCTTCTTGCAGCTCCAGTTATTTGCTGGAGCTGCACTGCTTGTAGAAATATATCTGTAGTGGTATGTGGAAGGTGTTACAAAAAAGATGGAGCCATCTTTGAACTTTGAAGCAGTTTTGTCTCACTTTGGGAGTGGAAAGAGAAATAGTGTTGTAATGCCTGTGAGCAATGCTGTGAAAAAGAAAGGGATTGATGCATGTTCACCTGCTTTATTGGACCAGATGCCAAAATTACTTCTTTCTTGGCTGTTTCTTTCAGGCACAGTACCGTTAGCTCTACAGGTGACAAGCTCTATCTTACAAAAAAAAAAAAGAAAAAAATCCACCCAACCACATGCACTGAAAACCTAGCAAAATATTACGGAGATGTACGTTTCCAGCGTGAGGGGGACTATGCATGTTCAAGTCAGATGGGCGGTGTAAACTCACGCCAGGACGGGAACGCAGATGCTGCTGTGGCGCTGTAAGCCAGCCCTCAGGCCGTGCCGTGCTCCATGAAACCTGGCGCTGGTGCGCAGTTTGCTGCTGCGGCTAGCCACGCACGCTGCTCCTGTCCGCGGTGACCGCGTGCTGCGCGGTGACGTGGGGCGGACATAATCTCCTGCGAGGCATGGGAGCGGTGAGCCTGCCGCCCGAGCGCAGGGTGCAGCCCCTCACAGGGTCCCCCCTCTGCCAGAGGCAGCCAGAGAGCTCCCGGAGGGGGAGAGCTCAGGTGTTCACTTCTGCCTCGCCGTGTGCAGCCTTTCCCGTCCCCTCTTTTTGTACACAGCTGGTTTGTGCGCAGCTGCTGCACTGCAGTTTGTTCCAGGTTTATGCCCTGAGCCTTGCCTCTCGGTTTACATGCCCAGAATTGAAGGATCTCTTTTACGCGTGCATGTTTTCACGAGTACATAGCAATAAATGAACCTTTGCCGATACCGTAGTCTGCTGGGAACGAGATCCAAGATGATGACGTAGACTCTCTCTGTGGCAAGTTTTTGGTAGCATGTGCAGACAGATTGTTTCCTCGATTCCGTGGGGATGCCAGCTGTAATAGGTGCGCTGCATACCTGACACCTGCTGTGAGGGATGAGCGCTGGCTTGTCCTGCAGTTCTTCAGAGGGTGCAGTCGTGACCTCTTCTCTCCCACTTCCCCTGCTGCACAGGACACTTAGCCTTAAAACTTTGCTACGGCACTGGAGGGGCAGCTCTCCTCTCCGCAGTGTGTCCTCTGAGCGACGCCGGCAGGCCTGCCCTGTTTGGGTGAAGCCCTAATTCCTTTGGCTCTCTGTATTTCTGGCTCTGTTCCTTTACCACAGGCCTAAGTGTGTGTGAGGTGGTGCAAGAGTAGCTTGGGTGGCATTGGATATGTCTACGCCAGTAAACAAGAGCGGGCTGGGACACGGGCACATGTCTGGCTGTGATGGTGTGCTCTGTTAGGTAGCTGGCATGCTTTTCACCTGTTTTTCCCCTGTGCCAACAAGCATTTTCCAATCCAGTGCCAGGTCGTGAGTCGAGGCAGGGAAATAGAGATCCTTCCCTCTGGGCAATATGGGCCAGGTTACGCTCTTTGGGGAGGATGAGAGCTTAGCTGCGTGGATGTAAGCCACAATGTGCCGTTTGCCTGTTGGGGCAGAGATCAGACCCTAGCACGTTCTATTTAATAATACAAAAATGACTTTCTGTTTACTAGTACAGAAACACAGATTAAATGCTCCTGGCATGAAACTGAAGAGTTGATTCGCGAGGTGTCCTTTCAAGTCCTGTGTTCCCCCTTGGCTTTCAGTCGTTTGGAAGATACTCCTATGTGGAGTTTAGCAAGAATTATCGCAAGGATCCCAGATGACGTGGCAGGGTGCTTCAGTCACAGAAAACAAGCTCCTTCCTCGCTTTTCAAAACACTAGCATTTCAAAAATTATTCCACTAGGGTTTAGATTTGTAGAGAACGCAATCATAAAAAAGCCTTGTGCGGTGCAACAGGGGGAAAAAAAGGCAGGCAAAAATATTTAAGTGTGGCGTAGCAATACGCAGAGAATTAAAATAAACAATAAATCTTTATGATGATGGTAAAATGTTGGCAGCCTTTGGTAGCTAGTAAGAGCTTTTGGGTAAATACTTCGTGATCTTTCTATTAAATCTTAGAGAGCCCTATGAATTCTTCTTGCAAGAGCATTAAAAAGTATGTACCAAAACAAAGCTAAGATGAGTTGGGACACTGCAGTTCATTTCTGCTTGACAATCTCCAGACTCAACATTGTCTCTTTTCTTTTGCAGGCCGTGTATATGTTTTATGCTTTGGCAATTGTCTGCGATGATTTCTTTGTTCCTTCATTGGAAAAGATTTGCGAAGTAAGTATTAGAAGATGTTTCTTAAGCTTGTATGCTACTTTAGCAGCAGCCCTCCTTGAGAGCTTCAGAACGTGCTGATAGTATGTTTACTATTGTCTTAGACCGTTCCCGTGCTTCTTGTTTAGTTGCTCAACACTGCGTGTGTGCGTTGGCTCAGCTTCTTGCTCGCAGGAGTGGGCTGGGAGTCTACTAGTGGGTAAACTTGGCTGATGCTCCCTCTTAAAGCTCGCAGTCGCTTCTCAAATAACAATTCCTATATATGCACCATACCGCTTCTTAAAAATGGAGGCAATTTAGAACCCAGTGAAAACCGTGTTCCCAAACTCAGCCCCATGCTGCAGGCTCCCCGGCGGTGCTAGCTGCAGCACAGTTTTCCAGGTACTAAGCCCAGCAGAGCTTGTTATCTAGTCCTCTGCTCTGCCGCCCGCCGCTGACATGCTCCCGCCTCTGCGGCCGAGAAACCCTCCCCTTGAGATAGGACCCAGCCATCGGAGACTGCGAGAGGGTTGGGACATGGGTCGTTGCCCATGTAGGGAACAGCGCTTTGGTTCTGTTATGGCTTTGGGCATGTCACTCGGTTCTCCTGGGACATGCACAATGATGAAGTTTTATTTCCTGACTTTTGCATGGAAATATTGATCCGCAAGGTGTTTCTGAGTTCATATACCATATACCAAAACTTAGGCTGGGAAAGAAAAAATGCACAAGAGAGTTTAGATGTGTTGGTATTAAAAAAACAAAATCAAAAAATAAAACAACAAACCACCAAAACCAAAATATCACCCAGGGGAGGGAGAGATGCTAAACTTTCAGCCAGCTGCCTGAGGCTGGGTTCTGCCCCTGTGTGTGGTGCTGGGACTGGGGGGCTGTGCCTCCCTCCTGCTCCCGCTGCCCGGCCAGCAACGATCTCCACGCCGCTGGTGCAGTCACACTGGGGCTTACTGGCTCCTGGTGCAGCCCCTGGCCAGAGCAGGACTGCCCTGAGCAGACCCACGCCAGAGCTAGTTTTGGCTGCTTGGACTTGGGGTAGAAGTGAAGCCTTGGTTTAGGTTCAGGACGCTGCAGACGTGCAGCTCGCTTGCTTCCCAGGGCCTTTTGGCTTTGCTTGTGCGGTGCCCAGTGCAAGAGTTCACAGGTTGACAGCTCTCCAGGTGTTCCGACCGTTCACGCTGTCACAGCTGCTGTTGCCTCACATCTGTGTGCCTTTGCAGATGTGTCTTCAAAAATGCTAGGCCTTACCCTTAGCTGATATAAATTAAAACCTCTGGTGATTTACCCCAGTAGAAATCATGGATCTTGTACCTTGCCTTCAAAGTGATGAGTTTCGCATCTTGTGTTGTGTTGGTGTAAGTTGTAAAGCAGCAGAGACAGCTAGGTCAACTGTAAAGAAGCTCTTGAATACTTCCAAAAATTGCAAGGGACTCTGTCCCTCTTTTGTTAAGGTTGGCATGCTGAAATTGTAGAAGACAAGGAGTACATTTTAGCCTAAATCAGCACAGACAGCTGCAGGGTGAACACAGACCATGTGCCCGAAGTAACTGCAAGCCCTCTCCCATGTCAATCATGGGCAATGAAATCTTTGCTTGTAGAAAATATGGTTTGGTCTTGCCAGTTAGATGTCTCTGTCAGCTGGAGGAGCTGCCTGCTGATGTGCCTGGCAGTGAGCGTTGCTTGTCAGGGCACAGGCTGTGCCTGGCTCTGGGAGGAGGTGTGGGAGACAGCAGGAGAAATCATTTGTGCTGACAGCTCTAATGGAAGTTGTCTCTAACCTGATGTGTATAGTTCAGCACTCTGCCCTACAAGCCTTTTTTGCATCATCAAAAAAAAGACGTCCCCAGGAAATCCCACTATTTTGGTGCAGAAGCGTTCAGGTAACTGGAGGGCAACACACAAGGCAGGAGCTTCTGTCCTGCAAAGTTGCTGCACTCTCTAGGGCTGACTATAGGGAAAGCCCCTGCGAGGTTCGGGGGAAGGGAATGGAGACGGTGATGTGGAAGTGGGGATGGGAGATGCTGGAGGTGTAGACTTACCTACCCTCTCCCGAGATGGGAAACGTGGGTCTAGAAGGGCAGCTCAGGTCACTGTAGATGAAGGAATACTTGAGCTGAGTAAACAGTGTCCAGGACAGGCTTGTATTTTGGGATGCCGTTGGTATGCCTAAGGGCAGATCTGCCATGCAGAAGGACATAGGTGGAGCCAGGAGATTGAGAGTAATTATTATTTCTCTAGACTGAGCACTCGTTAAATCCCATCTGCGAGTGTATTTTGATTAGTGGCCTTGTTTATGGCACAGAGGTCTGATCTGGATCTGTAGAGCGCTAGCTTCCACAGCTCTGCCATAGACTCTCTGAGTGACCTCAGACAAGCTCCATTGCTTCTCCACATCTCTGTTTCCTGCACTGGTCGGTTGAAATGTTGGTCCTCAGCTGTGTTTAAAATCATGATAGGAACCACCATGCACGGTGTTAATAGTTTGTAACTTTACTGGTGGTAAACTTAGTTGTTGTGAATGAGAGGCTCACAGACTGGAGAAGTCCCTCTCCTTTTACTGTCATTAGCTTTCTCTAGGTGCAGGATCTGTGCATCTCTCCACCAGCCGCAGAAGGTTGGTTATAGAGGTGTGAGTGTCAGAATTATGGTGCTGTTTGTTCTTCTGACAAATTCTTGGATGTGTTTGGGTTTGCAGAGACATCTGATGTCTAAAAAGCAAGCACACTTCCCTTGTGACTTTAACATAATATTTACAAGCCCCTGGGCCCTAGAAGGCTACTTTCACTTGACCAGGTGGTTACTTTTTTGGTTATTTGTTGTCTTCTTAATGGTACAGAACAACTCCTCATGTGCTTTAACGGTGCTGAAATACTGTGTTACACTGCCAATACAATAAGATGGTAATAGCAAGTTTAATTCAATTGTGTGTGAAAGAGAAAACTTCGTGATAGAACACTAGATTTAGCATACTTGTATTAAGAAGTTACTGTCTAGAAGAAAGATACTGTGTCGTTAGAGTTCATCAAAACCTGTCGTATAAATGGATCAGAATTTTACTATTCCTATTGCTCCTACTTGATTCTCTCCCAAAAAAAGGTTTTTTTCACCCCATAGGTGACTTTTGAGGGCATTCAAGTCCTTTTATTTATGTCTTTTATGCATAATTAAACTGTGCTGTAATTACATGAGAGCAAAAGAAATATGTCGTCCAGTTTCCCGATCTAACTTCTTTCGATTTTATCAGTTCAGAATGGATTGTCTTCGAAACGTACAGCTTTTCGTGGTTTGTCCTTGATGTTAGCACTCGTGAATGCATGGGAAAAGGCCTCTGCAGCCTTTGGTAGTATCCACTCTTGAATATTTTTCTAAGAAAGGGAAGATTTTATTCCTGCCGGATGACAGCAGATGCTACCACCATTGCTCACACCAATCAATACTCTCCCCACATAAAGACCCTCTGAAATAAGTAGGCTGAATCGGAGAGACAGAGCTGCTTTGTGAGGGAGAAGACCACCTGATTCCTCTTCCATCACCTGATGAGAAAAGACCTGTGATGTTTTCAAGGGTCTTCACTTGCCTGTTAACTCACAAAAAATAATCACGAGAGAGACACGGAGAGGGGAGAGAGCCTCTTGGCAGGAACTCACGTCTAAGAGGTTGTACTGGGTATGGCAGTACATGTAATGCGCTTAGCAGGCCAACAACCGTAAATGGTAATGACTTGCTGCTGACCTAAGATCTACCATCAGTAATCTGACTACCACCTACTGTCATATCCAGCACAAAAGAATTCAAACCTCCCGCCTGAAGGCTTTTTTGGTCTTGGAGATCAACCAATAGTTATTCTACAGTTGCTCACAGTTTAGATGCACTAATTCTAAAATAAATGCCCTTTTTCTGGCTTAGCTTCATCTAGTTTGGAAAGCGGTTGTGGAGTTAAACCAACAAGGCATTTGCGCTCCCAAATGTGTGTGTTGAGATGAGAATTTGTTCCAGAACACTTGCTATGGTAGACATTCACATTCTGTCCTAGTTCAGATGTATTTACAATGAAGCCCTGATTTTCATTTGTTTTCTAAAACAGCTTGTACTTGCATTTGCTCAGCTACTCTCTGTTATTGGTGTTGCAGAGCGTTTACATGACGCGACTAACGTCATACGTCAATTGCAAACATTGTCTGCAAATACCAAAGAGTGCATTTTTGCCTCCTACATAGTGTGCTGTATTTTCTGCTCTATTGTATTAACTTAATCATCATATGCATTGCAATCAATCGGCTAGGAACTGTCCTCGGGGGAATCTACTATAGTTTTAAATTAAACCATCCCCACAGAAAGTCAGCACAGCTGGTTTCCTTGGCTGATGGTCTTGTCTTTCAAAAGACACCATGGAGTTGCAGACAGACCATTGTAGGATGACTGTCCCTGTGTTTCTGTAGAGAATCCTGCAGAAGAAACTGGCCTTTGGGGATCTATCTATTTCTGGTGCTATGAACTTCTGCAATGGTTTTAACCCTATGTAAAATAATTTTCCATAAAGCTGGGTTTAATCAGCTTCCACAAGTTTTTATAGCAGTGCAGTGATGGCATGGTCTCCTGCTTAAAAAGCATTCCTGGTCGGGGCACATCTTTTTCCTTTTTCCTTGTCCCCATAACATATGTACAAAATTTTTTGTTATGTGTGTACAATCAGTGGATAGAGTTACCTTCTCTCACAAGCCTAGAATATCCTTTGTGGGATCTTCAATCCAGATGAGGTTGGTGGGAGGATTCCTGCAATTTTGTCTCAGTGCAAATGTACTTTGGTAACAATAAAGTTGCCGAGGAACCCTGCACTGCTACAGAGGGGAGAGGAAGGCTGCCTCCATCCTGCCAGGCTGGGTGTGCTGCTTCAAACGGCCGGTTCTGCTAGGGAAACATCCCCACCACCTTCAGCTGTCTTCCCTTTGCTCCTACAGTGGCAGCTGCTGACTCGCACGCGTGCGAGCAAGCCAGCTTTGTGTAGTAACAGCTCAGCAGTTTATGGCCGTATGGCAGGGGGTGGCTTTTTTTAGCTACTCATTAAAGCGTGGAAGGTGCCAGCAAGGCATGTGGTCTTTAACAGCCTTGTCGCGTTTGCTGAACAGTGACTTGTGCAGATGGAGCAGTGGGAATGCAGAGAACATAAAGGAAGTAATTAACGAAGTAAATCTTTGGAAACAGCACATGCCGACGAAGTTTTCATAGAGTAGTGGGTCCTTTCCCTTCCAGAAACCCCCATTTTAGCTAGTCCCTGGGCACTGCTAGGGGAAGGCTGTAGGAGGTAAGTACTTTCAATGGTGATCCAAGTGAAAGGGGGTGAGGAGAGGTTAAATGTTCAAGGCTGAAATGATACCCAGGAAGGTGGCTGGGAGTGAACCAAGCCCGAGCTCCAGTCCTGGTCTTTACAGGCCAAAGTGGGTGAGATCATGTGTGTGTTGGGGTCATGGAGGAGACAAGGGGCCATGACTGTTGAAGCTGCCTTGCTGTTGTCCAGAGTACTAGGAGATGCTAGCTTACGTCGCCAATGCCCGTGATGACTTTTCCCCCTATACTTTAGCTGTATTAACATAAAACTTTATACATATTGGCAGTTTCCCACTCTCGGTAGACAGTTTAACGTTTCTAGTTCAATTCTTTCAGCCTCTCAGTGTTGTAATCAATGACTCTGATGTGTTTTTCTGCAGCGCTTGCATCTTAGCGAAGATGTGGCTGGGGCAACTTTCATGGCAGCGGGAAGCTCTGCTCCTGAGTTGTTTACATCTGTCATAGGTAACTAACCTGCTGCTGCTTCTCGAAACCCCTGCATTTCCCTGGCTATTTCTCAGAGTTGAAATAGGATTGCTAAGCACCTGTAACACTCATTAGAATACCTGGCCCTTCCTTCATGAGCACACGTAGGACTAATTGTGGGGAATCTTTGCTAAATGAAGCGGCTCTGAAAAAGTGCCATTATCGTACAGCAGAGCTGCCTTGGAAGTGGTTTGATCTGACCCCGTCAAACCAGGGCCCGTAGGCAGTTCACCTTAACTCTCTGATAATCTACTTTGCTGTAGCGCAGCCAGACTGCACAGCACTGAGCTCTGCACGTGCAGCCTTCTCCCCTTCTGTCCGCCCTCCTACGCTATCTACCACGCTGTCTCTAGGACGTAGCGTGAGAGGATGCACCTCCAGCCTCCTGGGTTGGTACCCAGGCAAACTCTTTGTGTCCTCAGCTGCAGCTTCTCTGCCGTCACCTCCACTCTGGTTAGTCTCCTAACATCACTTCCCTCTGGGAAAGCCAGAGTTAGAAGGAGAAGAGGATTTAAAATACTTTCTCACAGCGACAAGTTGGTCAGAGCATCACACTACCAAAGCAACTCTCTGCTTATGGGAAGTGTGATCAAGGGATTCAGCAGTCCATAAGCATGTGAAGCCCGGGAAACTCATGTGGTCCTTCAACAGCCTTGAGCTAAGAGGGGACTGCAGTCAGCTGTTAGCAAATGATGCTGTACGTGTGCTACCTGGCACAAGGGGAGAGTGTTCTTGCAGTTTTACTCATCCACATCTCTACTAGTAGGTGATCATCAAAGCAGTGGTTGGGAAGTTAAGGTCGACTCTCCATCACCAAGGAGAATTACTCTCAGCTTAGATACTTTCTCTAGAAGATACTTCTATTTCAGTCACAGCTATCAGATGCAGAGCATAAACTAATTCGTGCAAAATGGCGTATTCTGCAGAGGGGTCCAATTGCACAAGCAAAGCCTCAAAATGTCAGAACTCAAATTGGACCAAGTTGGGGTTGTATTCCAGTTAAGGATTTTGCAGTAACAGGGTGAAAATAAAATCAGATTACTTCAGGCATCTTAGAGAAGCCCTAACAGTCAGATCATTATCTTGCTGTGGTTAATCCACCAGATACTGTGTCACTTGGCGGGTGACTGCTTCTGTGTAACATGTTTCTGAGAAAAGGATAAAGTGGGAGAAAAGTATCTAAACTACGCTGGCCAGATAAATACTGTTGGAACCGTAAAAGGAACTGGTGGATTTAAACAGACTGACAGCTGGTAGGAGATAGAGTGCTATTTTTAGGCTGACTTCCTAAGGAGAGAATTTTGTGCAGTACCATGATGCATGTGTCTGTCAGTTCATCTCCCTCACCAGTAACCTCATTGGCCACTTTTAACCAAATTTGACAGAAAAGCTTTGAAAGGAGCTTGTAACGTAGCCCCATAACTCATCCTGAGAGGCATCGTTCAGCTTGCAAGTAGCTAGTGGCCAGGCAGCTCTGAATCAGCTCCAGCTCAAGCTTCTGCTTGTCCATTGAAGCCGGTAGGGATGGGGATATGGGGAGGAGCAGGGTACTGGTAAGGGGATGTCTTATGGGAGATAGTTTCCTGCATATTTGTGTCCGACCAGCTGCTCCCACAGAGCTTACTGTCTTTTATGATGTGTATTGCCATAATGGTGGATTGTAAGATCAGGAGGTTGGTGACTTAGACATGTCTAAGATACTTAGTTTTCAATTGACAATATATCCAGGTCCCTTCAGAAAGCAAATTCTGCCACCTTTATTCACCCTAGTACCTTTCTCTGAAAGTTGCACTATTAAATATGAGAGAATGTGGCAGAACTGGTACATGACTTTAGATTCATTAAAGGGGTGTGAGGTCTGCAATTTTTTGTGGAAAAATTCCAATTTACGCAGCTTGCCTTGAACTTGTTTTTCAGGTGTTTTTATCACAAAAGGAGACGTAGGCGTTGGAACCATCGTAGGCTCGGCTGTATTTAACATTCTCTGTATTATTGGCGTGTGTGGGCTTTTTGCAGGACAGGTAAGAGCATTTAATGATTCCTAACAGTTCTTGTTTCATCCTGTGCCTTGGCTGTACTGTGAAATCAGCTGCCAGGTTCACAACCTTGCCACGAATTTCTCTGGCTTTGTTCTTTTTAAGAAGGGCCCTACGCTCTTCCTCTTGCATTTTTGAAATGAAAAGCAGAACAGCAAATGTCAACTCAGGCGTTTTAAGCTGCCCAAAATATGTGGGTGGTCAAAGGAATAAAAGTTGGTTATTTAACACCTCCTCTGGGTAGCTATTGAAAAATGCATTGTGATGTTTGTATCTGGTTCTTTTAGACCGAAGGAGCCAGGAAATGTCTGTGCTTCTGGCTGGTAAAAATGCACTTCGGTGAGCCATGCAAGATGCCTCTGAAAGAATGATGACACTTCTGGAGCATCACAAAAGATGCTGCCTTTGTGTAAGAAAGTTTCAGATACATGTGCTGAGCTGGCACAACGTTGTTGGTGACTGGCGTGACTTGTGAAGTCATATAAGAAAGATGCAGTCTTTGCTTGTAGTTTATCTCGGTATTTATGTCGAGAATCACAGAATGGTTCATACGGGGTGGGACCTCTGGAGGTCTCTGATCCAAAGCCCTCACCACCCTGACCGCCCAGCTCAAAGCAGGGCTGATTTCAGAGTTGGATCAAGTTGCTGAGGGCCTTGTCCTGTCAGGTTTTGAATACTTCCAAGGATGCCCCAACTTTTTTCCTCACTAGCAGTAAGGTTGTCCATTCCTAGTGTAAGTTCTGACTGTTTTCCAGCATGTCAAACTACTTACGACAACAGAAGCTATTCATCTGAAATCAAAGTAATTAAGTTGTGAGATCGGAGCTGCTGTCTGAATTGCAGATGATTGACTGTATAATTAAATACCTGAATCTGCATTCACCTTAGCACTTGCCAACATGCCCAGTATTTTTACAGTCTCATAAAATGGTTTTGAAATGTTACTGTGCAGACTTATTTGTGAAGAGGAGAAGCAGGATAACATTATCAATACAGGGCAGTAGGATAACTAGCTCTGGAAGAAGAACTTAAGAGAAGGGGCCTGTATAACTTGGTCAGTATGAGAAAGCATGCAGAGAGATTGGGCTTTCCTGGGAAAGTTTGTAATCCAATTTTATTTGTGTTAGCAGTGAAGGTGAACATTTTCACTATGGGGAGGCTTCAGGAAAAGCCCACAGCGGTGCTTTTTATCCACCAAAGCTCCCTAGATTTGCATGGGAACATGCAGCTGGAAGCTACACGTGCTCAGTATGTTAGTGGTTCTACTGTAACTCCTACTGTGAAAGCTCAATTGATTCAGGCCAATTTTTAATGACCAAAGCTTTCCCGGAGTGTGAAGCTGTGTTCCCCAGAGGTGTTCTCCTATAATCAGTAGGGCTTTTTGCTCAGGGTGCTTTTTTTGAGCAAAGGAAGATGATTAACTGTTTAGCATGATGGCAGAGGAGCTAATTCTTCTGATTTTTGCTCTCCATGGTATTGCATGCCTCAAACCTGCTAAAAATCTAGCTACAAATCACAGCTTTCAGTGGCAAAGGTTTACTAGAGTTTGGGGGTTGATGGAGAATGTCAGTCTTCTTGAGAGATCGTTTGCAGGTGGGAGATACTGGTTTCTGAAGGATATAACGCAGCCGAAATGCTCGTAAATGCCTTCAGTCTTCCAGGAGCAGTAGCTTTCAGAAGTTTGAAGTGGGGATGGGCTGCTGTAAGTTATCCTAAGCGTGGTCTACGAGTCTCTTTCGAGCCAAGAATTGAGATATGGACTGATTTGTCCCAACTTTGTTTTCCCTGACTCTGCTAGTGATTTGCGTGTGGTTTCGTCAAGTCACTTAACCTCTGTTTGCTGCAGTTTAACCCACAGAGGGTGAGTGAGAACTGAAATGGTTGATGTCACTGCATGGAATCATTATTTAAATGAGTAAATAGGAAACCTCAGTTTAAATAACTCCGATATTCTAGATAAGACTCTGTTTTGGTTTGTGCTTTTCATTTTTTCGCACTCCCAACCCTTCACCAAAAAGTCATTCACTTTTCCTGGTGTGATTCATCTTTTTGTTTTGTATTAGTATTAACAGGAATTTGGTTTTATTATTGATAATGTCTCTGTAGATGCACTAACACAGGTGCTAAATTTGGTTGGCAGTTGGACTTCAATTCTGCTGGGGACCTGGATCTCAGTTTTGAGTAGCCTTGTAACGGGCCAGGTGGACCTGGAGGCAGGCCGTCAGTCTAAGCTGCTTGCTGTGCTCCAGCTCAGTTAGAGCACGGTTTTCTCTTCTGAGCTCAGACCTGCGGCATCAGCAGCTGGAGTCCTCTGATTTTCAGGTGAGACCAATAAGTCAATGGGCAGGGATTTACCAGCCCAACTTTGTGGTCTTGTGAGCCTCCCCCGAGGCTGCTCAGGACACAGACCTGTTTTCTGGGACTCCTGCCGTGGAAAGCGACGTTCAGGAATCTCAGGTCAGACTGGAAGGATTTCAGGTTTGTCACGTGGAAGGAGAGAAGCAGAGAATTAAGCCCATGCCTGTGACAGTTTCAACCTGATGATGCTCACGTGGCCTTTGTGTTCGTCAAAACCTGTCATTAAATTTTCTGCTGTCGGGTGGTGGCTGCTGCAGATTGCTAGGGTGGGCAAGAAGGGTGGATGCTCTGTTCCCCATCTGTCTGTTTTACACGTGGGATGCCTGTGGCAGGGGAGGGACGGTTTAAAGGTGATCACACCACCAATTTCCACGAGGAGAACTGTGGAGGCGGTGGAGGTAATCTTATACTTGCTTTCCTGTAACACCTGCCAACAGTAGCAGCAGTGTTCCAGCAGGAGTTTTTATGTGTCAATGAGGGCAATTTGCAGCTGCAGTTCTGGTAGTATGGTTGGGATCCCACTAGCTGGTCCGTACCCAACAGCACGAGCTGCTGTTTGCATGCTGGGTGGCTTGGAGGCACCAGCAGTCCGGGAGATGGGCAGAGAGCAGCCCAGGCAGCAGCGCTCTGTAAGCCATAACTCTGTGGCAGGGCTGCTTCATCCCCTCCTGGGGTGCTCAGCTCCGAGCGGTGGGAGGAGATGTCTCTGTGCTGGAGATTATGGGGCAGCTGCCTGGTGGCAGGGTGCTTGGGAGTGCTGTATTGCCCACGGGTTGGGAAACCCAGAAGTAAAAGCTGCAGGGAACTTCAGCATTTCCATGAGGACTCCTTATCTTTGCAGAACTGTTTGGTATCATGAAACAGCCTTGACTTTGGGGCTTTTTTGACTGGTAAAATGTTGAATTAAAAAATACTGACCAGGTCCCTCCAGGGTATGTCATGTTTGTAAATTAGGTTGTAGTATGTATGGGCTATGTTGGATCTATTATTCTTTGGCTTAGGAAAATACTGGGTTTGGCTACATGCACCTTGTTTAAAAAAAGAAATAAACCCTCAGCCCCAAAAAGCTGGTATGCATTTACTTGAACACCAACTCTAACTGATTATTTTTCTAAGCCTTTAATGACTGAAAAAGGGCACACTTCTCAGAATAAATCAGAATGGACATCCCACTACTGGAACTCGAGAAGGAAAGTATGATGTCCACACCTCTATATGATGCTGCTTTTTTTAGCACAGTTTTTAGGTGTGCAGTGTTAAGGTTGAAAGTCAAACACTGAAAAGTTAGAAAATAGCAGTGTTAAGGTTCCTTGTGCAACCTTAATTTGCCCCCCCAGTGTGTAAGCATTATTATACAGTCTTTAATTACATGGTCCTATGCTGATTTCTCCACAGGGTCCGTGCCTCCCTCAGTGCACAGAATGGACTTTGCTCACTTAATGAGCAGCTATTCATTATTTTGTTTTCTCTTCATTATTCAGTGTGTGCCCTTCTGCCTTATTTACCAGGCCCTATTCAAGCCCTGTTCCAGAGGCAGAATTATTAATTTACTCTTGAACTTCTGCCGATCTCATCGCTATTGTATCTGAGCAGTTGATGAACAATTAATTAATTTTCCCCAAACGTCTATGAGATGAAGGGATGTTTTAAAGATGAGGAAACAAAGCACAGAGAGATTAAATACAAAATAACTTGTCATTTTAGGGGCCAATTAGAGCTGGCACGGGCCCATTTTTTTCCCTGAATGTATAGCATCGTGTGGCATGTTCTTTGTTCAGAGGGCAGCTCCCTCTGGCTCCAGATGCTGCTCTCACTGCTTCTGCTGCTCCACCTCAGCATTGCACAAGGGTTTAAGTGGCCATCTCAATGCCCATACAGCCCAGCTCTCCTTGGGAGCATTCAGCTGCTTTAGCCATATGAGCCTCTTTTCTTCTCCTAGGTCCCAGCTCATGTTTCACCTTCTGCAAGGGGACACTCAAAACACCTCTGTCGTCATGAGCCCTGCCTTCGTCCCTAGGACTGTTCTTAACTTTTTGGCTGGAATACAGATCCACCCCATAGTGGTTTCTCAAGCCTTTAGCTTTCCCCCAGTCCCACAGTGGTCTAGATCCTTTCTCCTCTCCCCAATTCTCTGCTCTGTGGCTCCTTGACCCGACTCCTCCTGGCTAACTTTATCCGTGCCAACGAGGCGCCTTTGGAGGTACAGGAGCCTGCTCTAGAGCCAGGACAATCACGTTTTCCACTGTTTTTTCATCTTCTCTGCCAGCTGCAGACGTGGTGTACCCCATGGGCAGTTCATGCTGGAGCACTTGCGACACATCCACCCTTTGCCTGCGGCTAGAGGACCCCAGCACCCCTGGTTTGTAATCCCAGCAGAGATGCAGCTACCGCAAGAGGCTTCCTTCTGGGTGCATCTCTGAAGTCATTAAAAGGCCTATAGCAAGGCTCCCTTACGTGGCACAGCAAGTCTAAAATGGGAAGTTCCTCCATGCCCGCGTGCTCTCCTTCCTCCAGATACCCAACAGGTCTCAGGCTATGCTGCATCTCAATTCGACACACTCCTACAGTGCTTGTCACCTCTGCCTTCACAGTAGGAGGCTTGCCCATCCATGCTTGGAACATGCTGGAAATCAGTGTTAAGATCCATAGAGATCTCGGCCACCCTGCCTGCAGGCACCCGCTCCAGTTTCGCTGGTCTGCAGCTGAGCCCTGCCTGTCTCTTGCCCTGGCTCACGTGGGAAGGTGCTGCTGGGAGCTGGTGCTGTGTGAAGGAGAGAAGTGCTTAATGCTTAGCAGTCAGTCTGAAATAGCTTGGGAGCAGGCTGCCAGAAGCCCTCAAGCAAGGCAGTCATGAGAAAAGCTTCCACTTTCTTTCTTTTTTCATGTATTAGATTTTGAAATTTGAAGGAATTTATCACCTTGGTAGCTAGAGGCCCAGTCCTGCAAGCAACTGCAGCCAAACTCATTTCGGAAGACTGAGGTGCTGGCAGGGTGGGTGTCTAAAAGCCACAAAACTTGTTTATACCGTCTGCTGTTATGCCTCACTTCAGGGTTTCCAAATAACTGTGGTAGTGTTGTAGCACTCCTGAAGAGCTACTCTTGTGCTAAAAGACAGTTGACGTAGATGAAAATCAGCTTTAGTGAATCGTTTTGTTCCTTTTTGCTTTGTGACCCAGGTGGAAATGTCAAAGTTGGGCTTAAAATGCATTGGTTTGAACAATGTCAACAGACTGGGTAGATGAACCATGTGGCTCTCCTGGCCAGCCCAGATCTGAAGTTGTGTGTGTTACAAACGCTGGGGAAGGATTAACAAATGCAAGCAAGCAAAATTGCTTTAAACAACCATAAAGACATTTCTGTTAGTGTCAAGGATTATAAACCCCTTGTCTCCCTTGTTTGTTATTAAACAGTGCTGAAAATTGGAAAAAAATTTCAAATCCAGCATAAGTCAGAGACACCTCTACCCATCTGACCCTTAAGACTTGGTGGGCTTCTTACTGTTTTCAAAACTAAGGTGATTCTAGATTATATACAATATATTTATGCCATGGTTTGTTACTGAAAAGTAGAAATGTTTGTTTCAGTAGCCTCAAAGTGACTTGATTTTCTCTTCCAATTAGTGCTGATGACACTTTGCGGATCACCAAGGAGAACTGTGGACTGGAGGGGTTATTTTTTTTTCCTGTCTCTTCTTGCTGATATGAGCAATGAAATCACCCGAGGTCTTTGTCTTTGGCACAGGAGGACCAGTTTTCAAAAAGTGACAGTCGATGTAGGCTGCCTGCGTTTCTGATGGCCAAAAAAAGCCACCCTGCAAAGGCTGGATTTTCTAAACTAGCATCCACAATCTGAAAATCAGATCTCTTTTTAAAATATCTGAAACTGGGTCTCTGCAAGCTGAAGAAACCAGCCTCTGATGTGTTTTGAAATCTCTGACCAAGGCGTATTTAGAGAGATACAGCTGTTTCCTCAGTTGTCCGTAGGCCTATGACACTAATGCATATTCTTTCAATTGTACAGATAAGTCACATATCCCAAACATTGTTTATTCAGCTGCTGAGTCTGTTTTGCCTTTTACAGGCAACAAGAGGGTACAAGAAAGTGAGAGAATGCTGCAAGAGATGAAATGGTAGCAGATGCAGCCCTTCAAACTTAAGTTCAGCAGCATTTCACAGGGATGCATGCTAGTTATCAAGGAAGAGATACAGGCATGGAGTCTGCTATCTGTGCTGTGATGGATTGTATTAGGCTTTTTCCATGACTGCAAACCAGCTGTGTATGGGGAGATTTGCTTTAGTCCAGGGTCCCCTCCAAGCCTCAGTCTCTGTCCTGTCTTCTCTCACTCTCATGTTTGTGCTTCACAATTTTTCCCTTCCTTCCACTGCCCTCTCGTCATCCTTGGCGGCAAGGATGTGGGATTCTCGGAAGCGGTCAATGCTTGCTTAATTCAGCTCTTATTCAAGCCAGCACAAGCAGAGTTTGTTCAGTTTTCAAAATTCCCCCGTGTGGATTCTTCTCTTTATTGTAGCTCTGCTGCTCTCTCCTGCATGTCATCCAGCGCTAGACTGCAGCCTTTTGTAGTGTTGCAGGAGAGGATGAAGGATGAGGTTAGTCAAAAGTGCTTAAGTGAAAGCAGTATAACCATAAGTTGCAAGTCAGTCCAGCATTACAGTAATTTTTAATCTGCATAGCTTGATTTCTTAATTACCGATTAACTGCTGTGTTTTTCAGTTCATTTCTAGTTTCTCTATTTCACCTTTGCCCAGAACAAGACAGGCTGCTCTGGGGGAAGCGGGGGGAACATGAATGCTGGGTTGTGCCAGAGACGTTCTTGGTTTTTTAGAGGCTTTTCCAGTTACTTCTTCTGTAAAGGGGTCTAGTTGGTGGCCAAGTGTCATTCCGCAGTACAGTGGAGTAAAAAAGGACTGCCTTGACCATTTGACCTGCCGCCTTCTGCTCCAGTGGTATTCTTTTACCTGAAGAAACAAATGAGATTCAGGAGGCTGTCCTCTATCCAAGTCATGGTAACCCCTTGTGTAAGCTGGGGACGCCTTGCAGGATCATCAGCTTACACGTGCTGAGTTTTACCTCAATGTGAAAATATATGTGGGAAATAGGTGTTACAAATAGTGAAAAGCTGAGACGAGGAAAATGAACAGAGATTTAGTAACCAGGTAGAACACTGAAGAGACTGAGACTTTTGTAACCTGTTTTTAACCTAGTTCTGTTATACACTTAGCTTGCATGCGTCTTAATCTTTTAAGCTTTAATTTCACTGACAACAAGTAATTCAGACTGGAGTCATTACTGACCTTTGGCTTTATGATTGCATTCATGAGGTTGGTTTTTTTTGTTCTCCTGGATTGTGGAGGAGTTTTGGGAGGGGAGAGTTGGAATGTTGGTTTTTTTCTTCGCTGGTCTGTGACCATCGGTGGATGACATGTAAAAACTGTGGGGAAGTAGTTTAAGGAGAGCTTAATGCCAACTGTTGGGACTGTATGCTACTCTTGTAGTCTGGGCCACAATGGGGTTTTTTGTGCTGGCAACATTTTCTAGTGACTGTGGGCTTGCTCTTTCACTGATAGAAGCGAGATACAGACTTGAAAGCAAGAAAGGGAAAGAGTAATAAGCCAGACCAGGATCCAGCACCAAGACTTCAGCTGAAGACAGAATTTGTCCCAGAAATCAAGGCTGTGGTCCTGATGGGAACATACAGCTGCTGGAATGGCCATGTGTATGTGAAATCACAGGTATCGGAAGAGCAGAGGAAGGATGCGGGCAGTGCCATTCTCGCTGTCCTGCAGAAAGTCACTCAGTCAGTAAGCGGCTTAGGCTGCAGACGGGGCAGAAAGATGTCGATGGACTTCAGGACAGAGAGGCATCACTTAATATAGAGATGCCGCCCAAGGGTCCTCAAAGTTGAGAGACTGCAGCCTTTCTGTATGCCCTAGTAAAGTCTTTGTGCACCCCCAGAATAAAGAGGGTGCTCCCAGCCGCTGGGTCAGCAGCACAAGTTACCTGCTGCCTCAGCTCCCTTCCCTGCTGCTGTCTGGGCAGGCAGCTGAAAGAGCTCCTGTGCCTCTCGCATCCTTCTTCCCCGAGCAATCAGGGAAGCATCTTGCTTCCCCGAGCAATCGGGGAGGATGTTCGCCTGCTGTAAAAGCAGCAGAGTGCTCCTTTTTCCTGGGGTTTTCCTGCTGGGATGTCTGGCGCTGGCAGACAGCAGGGCGACTCCGAGTGATAAAGCTGATTAGATTCCTTTCCAGCTCCCCCTTTAACACACATGGTGTTGTCTTGGGAATCGGACGCTTGTGGATTTGCAGCAAATTTGAAGCTGTTGTGCGAGCAAACTCAGTTTCTGTTAACCATACAGTCTGTTTGTTGACCAGAAAATGCTGAAGGTGACTTTGTCCTGTTCTCTGTGAGTATCATGCTTTATCTCCACGATGCTGCTACATAGCATCAACCTGTGCATGGTGAATAACTCTGTGAGAGGTATCTGTTACACCATAACCCTTTTGGTTTCTTTTTGGAGAGGTCTGACAAGCTCTACAAGCATTTTGACATTCCCAAAGTAACTTTATTTTGCAGAACTAGGCCAGTAGCATGCATGAAATCAGTGTTCCTGCACTGGGCACCAGTTTAGCAAAGTGGCTAGTAAATGCTTAGCTTGAAGCAGGGCTGCTTGCGTCATTTCTGTCCGGTGAGGCATGCAAGCCTAGACTTCATGGTGTCACAGGCCTGGCATCTGCCTCTAAATTGAACCAGAAACCACACACAGTAAGGTCAGTGAGATTGGACCTACTGATGATTTCTTTTTTTTCCCTCATAAAGTCCTTGTTGCTGTTGTGATAGGACCTAGCAGTCCGAGTTGTGGATCAAAACTCCACCGTACTGTGCATTATGCAAATACAGAGCCAGAACATAGCTCTTGAGCCTAAAAGATGGTGATCGGAGTGTATGATGGGAGACAACAGGAGGGACCAAGTGGGCAGACATGAAAGCACAAGGAAACCACGGTGGAGCAGCAACGTGGATGCAGCAAGCCAGCTGCTTAACACATAATGACAGCTTTATGGGCTGTGTGGGCACAGGAAGGGTTTGGCATTGGTGAGGTGTTTATAGGAAGCTCCTCTCAGGCCCAGGGACAACATGACGGTACTGATACAAGACTGTCTTTTGCTTCAGGAAGACGTGATGGAGACTGGTGTGATGGGCAGATCGGTGCCAGGATTGCTGTCTGGATGGTGAATGATCCAGGACTGGTCTGGCCATCATAGAAGTTCCTGTGAATTTTTTATATCAGCATTTCAAAACCTTCTTCACAGAGTTATATTCAATAGTAAGATACAAATAGGGGAGGCAGTCAGAAGAGTTGAAAATGGATTCCTGCCAGCATCAAATCAAGACCAGCTCCTAATCACCACTAAACACGATCACTGTTTGTGTTCGTTTGCTCTGTCAAAATTCACGCACAGACCGATACTTTGGACTTACTATTGGTAGGATTTTTTCTTAAATCATTTGTAATGTTAAAGCAAGGGAAATCACAAAATCGTTTTTTACGTCTGACAAGGACTGGCCAGTCTGAGGAGACTGGGAAATGTTTACCCTGTGCAGGCCTTCCTGTACCATGTCTACAGCTGTCCTTGAATTCTGCTGCAAATCCTGCACAGAATCATCCGTGGTCCAGGAAATGTCTGCCAACGCAGGTCTTTGGGGTGCTGCTGTCTTGGCTCTGTAGGAGTCTGAGCTAGAAAGACACAATGATCTGAATAACTCACGGCTTATTATGAGTACCAATTGAGCACGGAAATATTTTTGGCTTTGTCCTGAGGTTTGGAGAGCATTCGCTGTTCCCATTCTGAGAATGTCACAGAGACAGATTGCTGCCACAGTAATGAAAATATCAAGAGCTGCTTAAAAAAGCAAATATTCTTGGGGAAATAATGAGAATAAATTGAGTTGGTCCGCAATGCACGAACCGGGAGCCGGAGTGACGGTTGAACTATGCAGAGAATGGCTAACCAGTGGTAAAATTAGGGGGCTGGTAATTGGAAGGAAGCTTTCCTCCCAGTGAGTCTATTAGATCAGAGCTGCTCAGCAATTACTGGCTTAGAGAGACGTGTATTTTAAGGGCTGGATTTTTTTGGCCTGACCTATGCTCATATTTTATGTTTCATTTAAGTTCGGGTGGGAGGGGTGTTTAGTATTGGTCAAAGCCCCAAGCAAGCCCCAACGCTACCTTGCAGGACTTTGGCGTCTTTGCCAGGAGGTACTCAGTAAAAATTATGGTCAGGGGGCTGAGCTGGATACTCGTAGTGTCCTGGGATGTTGGGACAGCTGTCAGCCCCGTATGTCAACAGCAGGGAGACATCACCGTGGCGTATAGAAAGGAGCGTCTCCATCTGCTCCCTAGCATTCGGTCCAGGGCATGCTACTGTGCTTTCCAGGAAGGCTGCACAGGCGGCAGTGCCTTTCCATGCAGGAATCTGTCTGAAATTTCAGCATTTCATGCTGAGTGGTTCAGCATGCTGGGAGAGGACGTGGGATCAGGGGCTTCTGCTGTGCTGTCGTGAGATAGTCCCTCGTGCGTTTTCCTGGCAGTTTGGCAGCGAGCCTCGCCTATCCTTCACCTGCACCATGGGGCTGTCCCAGTCGGAGCAGGAGGCTGCTCCAGCCAGGGTGGAGAGCTTTCTCTCTGCTGTGCTTTCGCACACCTCTGCAGCTCTCTGACCCCAGCTCCTCACGGAACATCCAGAGATGTTTGGACCTTGCTCTCACCAATGTTTCTCTTCCCTCCAGGGACTGTAAGGTGGGAATAAGTGTGATCGACTCACAGGTTCATGTCTGAGTCTGAACAGATGATCACTGGGGGAGCAGCAAGGGGGAAAAGTATACTCTGTGATCTCTGCTGTATTTGATTTGCAGCTAATGATTATTAGCTTCTGATGGACTGAATCGCTCACTGCAGGTAGGATGTAATAGTGCCTAAAACAATGGAAGTTTTGTGAAAATTAACTTGTGTGTCCTGATGGTCAGGCAGTTCCTCTCATCGTAAACACTGCTGGAAGATGGCAGTAATTATCTTAAGAAATTCCTTCCTGCCTTATGCCTTCATTGCAACTGCTATAGGATGATACACTTAACACCGAGAGAGAGAGTGTGTGCAGAATATTAAACACGCAGTTGCTATTTCCTACCTTCTGTTTGGTCGTGACCTTTCAAACAGCACAAAGTCTGCAGCCTCTGAATCACAGACATCACCTTTAGCACTCCCTTTGCTGGTTTTCCTGGCAGCCGAACACTGCCAGGTGCTGCGGGCTGCCGGGCGACAGGGAGTGCCGGCCTCCGGAGCTGGCCGAAATACTGCTGTCCCTTCTGGCAGGATTTGTCTTCTTCAGCGACAGGAAGGATTGTGAGCCTGGTTCGTGGGACATTTACAGGTGAAGGAGATCTGGTTGAGATCAAGTGACCTCAGAGGAGGTGTGAAATGCATTGGAAAAGTACCCCTAAAAGGCCAGTAGTGTGGAAGGCTGTGGCCAGGAGTCATGTGGCAGACTTCAGACATGGGTGAAAGCTGCAGCCAGGAAGATGCAATTGAGACGACAGGAAAAATGTCCTACTGGTGAGGGCTGGGAGCCTCTGGTGTTTGAGGACCGATGGGCAGCCTCTGAGATCCTGCTGGACCTGCTTGGCTGATCCTGTGTCTGAATCGTGGAGTGGGTCAAAGTGCCACCAGAAACTCACCACCCTCTAAACCGTATGAAGTCTTGGGTATCTTGAGATTTCTAGCCCATGCCTCTTAGCTCAGGTACAACCCCATGTTTTGCTGTGGGAATGACACTGGTGAAAATGAGGCCTCCAAGTACTCCTGGGCAGCCTAATGAATGGTTTGCAGCAGCAGTGGGTATGACTGAGAAATGAACACGGTGCATCAGCTTGGTGTGTATCTGTGACATTTGTGGGTCCTCCATTTCTGAAGGGTTTCAGTCTGATGCAGTCCCACATGCATTTATTCTCCAGTGCTGCTGCTGGCTGAAAAAATGCTTTATCTCCTGTACAAGGAGGAGAGAGTGCTTAATTAACTCACCTGGGTTTAGGCCACAGGGCTGGGGGCAGAACAAGGACTGTATTGCTTCAGTCCCAGGTGAACACCTCACCCTCCAGGCTAGCTCTCTTCTTTAGTGTAACATATGTGGATATGTCTCCCAGGAAACATGCAGAGACTGCAGTGGCATCTTGCTGAAAGTCAGAGATGGATCTACAGCCTAATTTAATATAGAGATGAATACAAATAAGGCAGCATCACTCTCTCACGTTAATATATGATGCTTCATTGATATCACGACCGGTGAGGATGAACAGGCAGGTGGCAGGATCCTTGTAATTACCTGAGCTGAGCGAGGAGTTCTTAAAATAATAAATGGCAAAGTTAAAAGGCAGAGCCTGTGCCTTGTCAAGGGAAATTGAGAAGCCCTGAGAGATCGGTCCCTGTCAGGGCTGTCCCAGAGAGTGAGGCCCTTGACAGATTCACCAAAGGCAGTCGGGGATATTCAGCTTCTCAGAAGTCAGGATTTCCCAGGCTGCTGTCAAGACAGGCGGAAAGAATTTGGCTTTTCTTGCTTTTCCATACAGATTGACAGATGCTGGAGCAGCACAAGATCTGAGGGGTCTTTTTAACTTCTATGGTTTGAGCTGCTGTCTTCTGAGGGCTGTTTCAGCTCAGTGCGTTTGTCATGGGACAGGAGAGGGTCCCTCAAGGTTCAGACTGTCCAGAACAGTCCGCTGTGGCCACCAGCCCCATGTTCATCTGGCTTGCAGCCCGCTTGTAAGCTGTCCCTGGAAGCTCGAGCTGACCCTGAGGTCATCCACCGACTAGTCCTGGACCAGTTCCCAACGGCTCAGAGGCTTGCCTGCCATCGTGCGACATGTGGAAGCCGCTCATCAGCTGCGCAAACATCCACACACAGACACACGCAAGGACTGGGTAGTGGCACCAGGAGTGAGCTGTGGTGTTTCATGGTTCTCTGCTTGCGCTGGAGGAAGCTTGGTGGCTTATCTGGTGAGGCAGGTTGGGCACTGTTGGTGTTCACCCCCTCTGAGATGTATGTGCCCAGGAAGATGTCAAAGCTCTGTTGCAGGAGAGGTCTGTCTGTGTGGGAGAGACGCCATCTCTGTGCCAAACAGCAGCCCTAGCTAGTTGGTGCTGGTCTTGGTAATGACGTAGGGGCTTCAAGGAACTGCCGCAGAGATTTGTTCATATTCCAAAAAAGCTCAATGGTTTTTAAGTGCCACCATTTGTAGGAACAGTAAGAATCTCTTTATTTCTGTCTTGTTCACGTACATATCTCCTTAACTGCTATTACTTTTCAGATTTCGATGAACCTTAGACAGTGTTTAACCAAATAAAAGGCATTGGAGCCTATTAAATTTTACCTGAGCGTGATGAAGTAGATTTTCTTCCTATTTCTCCCCAGCACTGACACAGATGACAAACTGCTCATAACTTTAATTTTGCAAATGAAGCACAGTTCTGTCTTTAACACAAGTGTCTGGCATGCAAGGATCCATCCTTGTGGGCAGGTTTTGCTGTGTCAAATCAAGTAATTTCCCTCTCTCCCAAGTACCTGGTGGAGAAAGTGTCTCAGTCATTTCATGAAAGATATTTTAATTTTCTGCTTGGCTTGGCTGAGCAGCTGTGACTTCAGGATGATTGGTTGGATTTGCATAAGGTCATTAAGACCCAATAACGATGTTTATTGCTAAGACATCTGCCATTTACATTCATGCAGTGCAAGTAAAATTTAACCTCAACTAATATCAGTGTTATTACCAATGCAGTTAATGACAATGAAACCCATCAATAAGTGAAGATTTCACAGTGGACTGTAGGTAACTCTCTTCCTGAAACTCTTGACCCACTGGAGTGATGCCAGGCTATGTGAGCACAGCAGGCTCTCTTTAAGTGAATGCTGATTTGGTTGTTACTGGCATCGTGTTTGGACAGAGGATCCACACAATACTAAGCCGTATCACTGCTGCATTCTGGAACTATGCATGTGTTGCGTCTGAATCGGTGAACAGCAATATGTATGCATCTTGAAGCTTCTCCCTTCCTTGGTCTCTTTAGCTGTGGCTCAGATACTTCAGCTGGTAGGCTCTGCTGTGACCTGTCTCTCTTCAGTGGGTTGCAGCAGTGCTTGGGTTTGGTTGCTGCAAGGCAAAAACCAGGGGTTTGCTAGAGGCTGAATTCTGCAAACGATGAGGAAGTAAAGTTCTGCTGGATTTAATCTTCCCATTGTCTTCAGGATGAGAGCTAAGGTAGAACTCTTTTTATTTTTATGTAGCTCCAAATGCGTAAGACATGCATTAACTACAAACTACTGCCCGTCTGATGTCTCTGAAAACCTGTCCCCGATCTCCACTCAAGTTCACCACTGAGTGTAACATTGGCCAACAGTTAGTCATTTATCTTAACTTGACGTGAGATCCTATTATATTATCACAGGGCTGATACGGAGTTGTGTCAAGGATTTGCTGAATGGTAGTGTCAGGAAACCAACACCTTATAGAGGGGACCCCACCAGGCTTTAAGAGCTACCCCTTGGCTCTGGGGGTAGCTCCTGCGAACCAGGAGTAGTGTGCGAGGAGGTTCCCACTGCGTGTCTTGCTGCAGCTGATTGAAGAGGCTGGCACAGCACGCTGCCGGCTGGTTGTGATGTTTCAGGGTGCCTGCAGGGTATCACAGTGAGCAAGAATTTTGTCAGTCAGCACAGACGAGTGTTCAAAAATCAGGTCCCAGCCTCCGTTAGGGTGGTGTAAGAGCTTCCCTAATTGCTTCTGCTCAGTCCGTATCAAAGAAGGGCAGCATGAAGACTAACCCAAATTCTCTGCTTCTGGATGCCTTTTGACAAGCCCTTAATGAGAATTTAAATGTATTGAATGAAAACTTGAGGGGGCAGCATCTGCTGTGAAACCACTCAGTTGCCTGCCTGCTCCTCTCATCCCCAGCCTAGCAGAGCCTGGCAGCGGTACTTATTCCCTTGGCTTCCCATCTCTGAGGAGGGAGAAAGACAGCAGCAGGGAAAAGGAGCTTGTGTTTGCTGCCTGTCTTAAGCTGTCTTGCAGCATTGCCAGGTAAGGCTGCCTCAGTTTACGGTCACTTTCAGGTTGTAGCTGACCATTAAAAGAAAAGGCTGCTTCTGCAGAAAAGAGCTTTGTGGCTCTCAATACAGCCTCATTCAAATCTTGTGGAGTAGAATTCCAACCTGGGGATTAATTTGGAAGCACCCCTGGGCCCCAGAGCTGCATGGACAGCCTACCCAAGACAGTGACCATGGTCAGTCACTAAGGAACATTTGCATGTGGTGCAGTGCTGCAGGAGATATGTTTGTATTAAAACCGTGTCTAATGAATTAGAGACGTTCTGCTGCTTCCCTTTAAAACTCATGAGAAACATTCATCTTTGCCTGAAAATGCATTCTGCTGAACAGCAATCTCTCTGTTAAGATCTAACATCAATGAACTAAACTAGGTGCGAGGAGTCAACAGCGCCACGAGCATGTCAGCTGGGAAGGAGATGCTTCCAGCTGTGAGGCACTGAGCGGTGGACTCACCATCAGCATATCTCTGTTGATCTCCGTAGCGTCTTAAGGCTAATCGCCACAGGGATTGTCTTTAATCTTTTTACACCCTCACCCAAGCATTCCTGCCTCTCCACATTAACAACTTCAGTTATTAGCTCCTAATACCTGAAAATCTAGATTTTCTATGCCAGAGGGTAACAGAGAAACAAGATTAGGAAGATTGCTTCCAAAGCCTAGCATTTCCAGGCAGTGTTTGTAGTTGATCATTCAGTCCAAGAATGTCAAGCGAGGAATGAGCCATGAGGCGAGAAAAAGCCCTGGAACAATTCAGAGTGGAAAAGATCCCTGAAGGATGTAGATGTGCTTCCCCTGGTAAGTTGAGCAGAGAAAATACCCAGCAGCATGTATCCATCTGGACTGCCTTATCCCTTGTTGGCAGCAGCAGCAGCGCAAACATCCTGCTCTCAGGGTCTCCAGTGATGTAGCACATCTTGAGCCCCTCATTACAAGAAAGACCTTGAGGTGTTGGAGCGTGTCCAGAGAAGGGCAACGAGGCTGGTGAGCGGTCTAGAGAACAAGTCTTACGAGGAGCGGCTGAGGGAGCTGGGGCTGTTTAGTCTGCAGAAGAGGCTGAGGGGGGACCTTACTGCTCTCTACAACTACCTGAAAGGAGGTTGTAGTGAGGCACGTGTTGGTCTCTTCTCCCAAGTAATTAGTGATAGGATGAGAGGCAATGGCCTCAAGTTGTGTCAGGGGAGGCTTAGATTACATACTAGGAAAAATTTCTTTACTGAAAGAGTGGTCAGACATTGGAATAGGCTGCCGAGGGAGGTGGTTGAGCCGCCATCCCTGGAGGTGTTCAAAAAGCGTATAGATGTGGCACTTTGGGATGTGGTTTAGCAGCCATGCTGGTGTTAGGCAGATGGTTGGACTTGATGATCTTAGATGTCTTTTCCAATCTATGATTCTGTGATTCTGTGATCCTTACTAAGGTAGCAGCAGCCATGTTCTGCATCACATGCCTCATCTTGGGCCTATCACCATAATGGGGAGAGCAGGCAAGTAGCAGGCTTTAAAACAGTCAGGTGAACAGCCTCTGTCACCAGGTCTCTTCTGGGTGGGAGAAGAGCTTCCGTGTTGCCAAGAGGAGAGAATTATTTGGAAGAGCAGAAGAGAAAAGGGTCAATTTTATAGTGGGTTAAGTGGTGAAGCCCTAACATGGGGCATGGAGTATATTGCCATTTAGGCCCCGGGTGCCCTGAGCTAACTTAGGTGCCAAGAGCAGCAGGTGCCATTGTCTGATTTTCAGTGGTTTTCTCCCTGGTGGCTTGTCTCCATGTGTGCGCTAGATGGAGGGCATTGTGTCTGCTGCATGGGGCCGCTGCTGCAGGAGTTAAGAACTGGAGAAATCAAACTGGAACTGGTTAAGTCTTCGTTTATCTGCTCTCCAGCCCTTCAAAAAGGGAGATAAGCATTCTGAGCAGCAAATGTTACACATTAGAGTTTGCAGGGCAAAAGTTTACCCGTGAGAAACCGGATAGATATCTAATAGGGGTCGTTTCACCCATAGGAATGATGCTGCAGAATGCAGGTGAGCATATGGGTCTTTATCCGTGTCAGACTTGTTGCGGGTTGCTTGCATTTAAGCCTGGACTAAAGAGCTCTTCCTTTCAGCTCTGGGGATGCCAAATTCAGTCCCCAGTGCAGTAGTCAGGAGAGGGCTAATGGTCATTTGTCTGGGTGTTGAATTTCGGGTACTTCCTTTGAATGGAGGAAATGCGTAACCCGACAGTCGGTGGTTTTACAGTTGTCTCCTTAACGCTTGGCTCCCAAAGGACCAGCTCTGTGCTGGGTTACAGTGTTGCTTATTTAAAACTCAAATTTGATCATGTTTTTGCCCAAGCTGATTGCTTCCCTGATTTCCTTTCTGCCCTAGTCTGCGAAACTGTAATTTAAGTGATTTCCAGAGCGTTAAGATTTATGTGAAGTCCTTGGTTTCTGCAAGAATATACGGCACAACTTACGCATTCAAGGTCTTGACAGTTATAACTAGACTACATGGTTCTTGTCAGCAGGCTCAAAGTACGACCATTTCCCTCAGTGCTAATTAGCTGCTTTTAGCCTCGGTGCATGGTTACCTCATGTGCATGGCTTTCCTATGCCAGATTGTTCTTCTCAGTGATCAAGTGGTTCGAAGACTTCAGTTAAATGACTCGTGCCCTAAGGAGAACTGAGATTTAATTGCCCCGTAGTTACTGCATCAGGGAGACCTACTAGGATGTCTGTGAAATGTGAGCAGCCTGTACAAGTCCCAAGCACGAGCATGTTCCCTTCAATCCAGAGTCCTTGTGATTTCCACCGTATCTTGGTCTATGACTTTTGTGCACTAGGTTGCTGCTAGATAGCTGCATTTAAGCATCTGGATGTTAATGTACTCATTCGGGCGTCTGAGGAAAATATTTTTTCTCTGGAAAAATATTGCAGACTACCTTCAAGATTATTGTAGAGTATCAAAGAACAGGAGAGATACTAGCTTGACTCCTACTAACTGGGACATATTGCTTTCACGGGTATGCTGTGCTGCATAGTGACACCCCTTATACCCAGGAGAGAGTTTATTAGAATAGCAACAGTTGCCAGCTAGCCTGTTCATATGGGGTTTGTCATTTGTTTCAGAAATGTTAAAACTTTTATTATGCAGAGCTAAAGTTTACAGCCATAAAATCTCCACCAGCATCCATGCTGAGAAAAGTGCACAGGACCTTAACTAGCATCATAAAAGCTGAGTGGAATAATGTAAAATTATTTTATAAACTCTCTTACAAAAATTGCTCAATCAAAATGAAGGGGCCCGCTATCTATAGGATGTGAGATTTAATTATGGATCTCTGAATGGAATTATGAACCCAACTCCAGGTTTCTACCATTGGAAATTCCCATCACAAAGCATCTCCATTCATCAGTCCCTACATGCTTTGAAATGTATTGTCAGCTGGTATAAATCTAATCTGACTCAAGGACTTTAAAGGCTTGCTTTTTTATTTTAGATAGGAGTTTCTTACATGTCAATGGTTGCATAAAGAGACTTTACACTGGGCATAAATTATATCCACTTTAAAAAGCCATAGTATTAGGAGACTGCAGAGATTTTTAAGTATAATGGTCAGTATCTTTTTACAGCATTTGTTTTACTAGCAGTTCTGGAAAATTCCAATCTTGTAAGAGTTAATAGGTGGAGAAATCTGGGAAACTGTTTTTGCTAGCATTCTGAAATAGGACCTATTTTTAGATATGATAGAAATGAAAATGAGATTACTGTTTGTTTGACTGAATTCGTGCACAAGCGTGACTGGAGGATGTGGTCAGAAAATTCATTTGTATGTTCAGGGGCCAGATCCAAATCAGTGTCAATTAACCATCTCCCATCTGCTTCCTTGTGGTTTACACCTGTGAAGGATGTAACCCGCAGTGTTTGAAATGCACTCCAGAAATGGGAAATGAAGATTTGAGGAGAAGCTTCTACTGAGGGGACTTCCTAGGGCTGCAAAAAATACAGTCGTACTGAAGATGTTACCACCACATGACTGCTTTTAATCCGCCCTTTTGAATAGTGTTAATGATCTGAACTGCAGGCTCATTCAGCCTACAGTGACATTTCCTCTTCATTTCCATGGCCTTGGAAGGTGTCAAGTGAAATGAACTGCACAGCAATCCCAAGTTATCCTCTGTTGCATGTAAATTCCTGGGGTTTGTTCTTAACGCTTTGCTGCAGTGTTAACTTGAGTATTTGTCCCAAAACCTGTGCAAATGCACACGGAGCTGTGGTGATACCCATCAGTGTGGTGGGTGAAGCCGTGGCTATGCCGAGGTTCAGGCTAGCAGCGTGCTGGGGATCTGGCTGCTCTGTGCTGTCAGACTCCTGTTTTGCAGTGCAACTTCTGTTGCTCAGGTTGTCCTCCCATGAATCAGTCAGCATGGATCAAGCTGACATTTTTAGCAAGGACAAGCCCATCATCCAGCAGTCGAAAATTCGTGGAAACCCAGTATATAAGATGCCAGCAGCTGGACTCGTGGTAGACGTAGGCATGTGCTGATAGGACAAGGATAGAGAGGACCCACATTGCTAGGCAGCAGATGGGGGCTATGTCTGATGGTGTTCCCCTGGCTACTGGACCATTGCATACCTTGTGCTGTTGCTCAGCGTTTCAGGCTGGTTTCTTCTCAAGGAAGGTGGGAGTCCCAGTCTGGGAAAAATTAATACAAGAAACAGATGTAAACTGCGGGGTGAGTGGAAGGGAGTGGTCACGTCATGTCCTAGAGACTCAACAGGGCTGCTCATCTCCTGTGACCATTCTCCATCGAGGCACTGGTTGCTGAGCATCAGTGCTGGCACAGAAGGGTGCTGCTGGTAAAGCTGAGCCCCTTCCCGCTGCTCTGACAGCAGCTGCACTCTCAGCCCCCACCGTGGCAGGCAGCCCCGCGCCTGCCTGTCGTTCAGCCGCCTCCGGCTGCAGCACACAGCCAGACCCGGGGGACAGCTCAGCCCGTGGGGACTGCTGTGGCAGGCTCTGCGGTGTGTACTCGGGAGGGATTTCAGGAGCAGAAGGGTATCAGATGGCCTGCTGTGCTCATGGGAAACTTCTCTGTCATCCATAAATATTTGGGGCTTGATTCCCCTTTCCGTGGCTTTGACAACACTGGTGTGATTTAGCACGTCTGCAACTTTGCATGGAAGTCATCTGCTGCCCGTGACCTTACACCTTTTGCTCTTCAGATATGGCCATCCCTCCATCTCCCTAGCGGCTGTTCCTCGAGCAGCTGCGGAAAGCCAGTGCATCTCCTGGCTTGGGTCTCCTTCTCACATCCAAGCATGCGTGGGGACAGCTTACACAGAGTGAGGGGCTTAACTTCGGCACACACTGTGAGCGTGGCAGTCGTGCTGGTGAGAGTCTGGCTGACACCTTCTCTTTGCCTGTTTTCCCAGGTCGTCGCACTGTCGTCGTGGAGTCTCTTGAGAGATTCAATCTACTATACGCTGTCTGTTGTTGCGCTCATTGTGGTAAGTTTTTGAAGGCTGTTCTTTTGTAGGAGCCTGCGTGTCTACTGCCACCTGTAAAGGGAGCCCGCTGAGAAATCATAGTCTTGTAGCTAAGATCCTAGCTCCAGGGGTCACATGGTTTTCTGCTTGTGGAAAAATGTACTTGTGATCTCCATGGTTTTGTAGAAAAGCTTGGCCTGGGGGTAGGAGATCGAGGAGTTTCCACAGAGCCCAGAGCGATAGCTGGAGAGAAGTGCTGTGCCCCAGTCTCGGCGGAGCCGCAGGGTGCAGAGCTGAAACCCTGTTCTGCAGCCCCACCACCAGCTCTGGAGCTGTCAGTCCTCTTCTGACAGCAACCCTCACAGCTTCCTAAAAATAGTCTCACTGACCTGTAAGGAGGCAACGTTGGTGCCCAGAGGAAAGAGAGCCTCAACAACTGCAAAACATTAGTTTTTCCACATGTGATTGTGGCAGGTGTTGTCCATGCACGCTAGCAGCAAATCCTCTAATGAATGCTACAGTTTCATTAATTCTTAGTGCTGCTCCTATTCCAGCTTTCATCAAGCTCAGCAAGTACTCGGAATCTCTCAGTAAAAAAATGTTAGCATGAGTGTTTAAAGACACTGCCATCGGTTTAGCATTACCTTTGCAACCAATACCAAACAAAGTCAGGAAATGTAAAAATTGAGTTTCCTGGTAACAGTTGCTACTTTGGGGGGATTTTTGCCCTTTTTTTTTTTTTTAATTAGGCCTAGTCTGGGACCATAAATTGCAGAAGAACGGCAGAGTGATTTTGTGAGGTTAACTTCCACGTGTAAACAAGAGGGGAACTTTAGAGTCAGAAGATGAACACTTGCATTTCTGAAGTTTGCACTACTTTTATTAGTCGCAGTTTCAACAGTGTGCTTTGTTTTGCCTTCATTCTGCACGTGCCTGTATACTATACATATTCCATAGGTGCGAAGATGTGTATCTGTCTAATCTCAGAGGGTTTGCTTCAACCTGTTTGTACTTTTATTCCCCACACTGGAAAGTCAGCCTTTTTGCACCTGATGAAGAATAACTTTTCTATGTAATTATGAGCAATGAGCTGCAAAATGAAAAACTTTTTTTTTGCTTTAACAGTTTGACAGTATCTCATACCAAAAAGTGTTCCTAAACAACAAAGTTGGCCACACCTACTTAATTGTAATAATTACAATTAATTGTAATAAATTACATTGCATGAGCTTAAAGACATCTAGGAGGCATTCTCTTAGTTTACTGAACAGGAAGCACAAATGTGGGCAGCTACCTGGCATTTAGCCTCCTGTTGTTTGGAGTAGGTGTTTCATTTATTGCATGGAGGCAGACAAGTTAAAAATCTTTTGAGTCTGTCATTGGTTTTCAAATTCTTTAAGCAAGGCAGGTATTTTTCATGGCTGGTTCCTCCTTGTGGTTGTCAGCTGCTTCAGGATGTTGAGAACCGTTCTCTATTGTATTGTGTCCAGTGCACCCCTGAAATTCCTAGCTACGTGTCCTATGTAATGAGAAAGTTGTGTGGCTCATTGAACAGACATCTCTGTTACCCTTAAGACTTTTCTCCTATACTTAATTTCCATATAAGCTGTTCTTCATAATTACAGAACTGCAGAAGTCCTTTTCTTTTGGGAGTGTACCCCGTAAGATCAGTATACTGTTATTTTTTTTCCCTAAGCCTTGGGTTAGCTTCTGTCCAGATGTATGCCCACTCTTCTGCTCATGTTGTCAGCTGTGAGGTTCAAGGTCCTTCACGCAGCAGGACTGTGCAACTCCAGGCATTAGTGGAGGCTTGAAGGCATTGCCAGAACTCTTATTCCCATGTTACAGCACCATATGGCTAATTGAGGCTTGGGAGATGCGGAGCGTGTCCCACTTCTCTTCGGTGTTACTACATAGCAGTCATTGCAAATGACTTTTAAACACCTGTTACAGAAAAACTGAGAAAGATGGGCGGAAGGGAAAACATTTTAAATGGTTAAAGATTTAGTTCCCAGCTGATTTACCAATCCTTTTATATGCAGTATTGCTCCCTAGTTGATGGCAAATGAGGATTTCTCCTTTCAGAGTCAAACACTGCTTCAGTTCAAGAAGTTTCTCCTCCCCTTCTCTCACCCAGGGACCCCTGGCTTCACAGTGGCTCAGATCTTTCCTACCCTTTTAAGGCAGAATCAAATTTAGGTGGCAGCACATTGTTATTCAAATACTGACTGTCCAGTCCCCAGTGTCTCTGCTGGGAGACAAGCCACAGACTCTGTGCAGAGCATAGCGCGACCTGCATGCTGTTCCCCCTTTGTTAGATTTCTGTGCGCCTTAAATCTTAGAAGGCGCTCAAATGCTTTGCCATATGGGGAGAATTTGCCATATCAGGGCATTGAGACTTTGCTGCAGTTCAAATATAATCATCTTTCTTGAGGGATGATATTGCTTGTAGAAGGTTGCTCCCATAGTATTTTAAACAGCAGCTTGTGGTGCTGTATTATAAGTTGCACTCCACTGGTGTCTCTACTAATCATAAATACACCGGAGGGGAAATAAATACAGGCCTGCCAATGTTGAGATTCAGCAACTTTAAAAAGCTTGATACTCTGCCGGGTAAATCAATGTGACTTTGTCTCCTTCCATTTCCACTAGCAAAGCAATTGCGGTGTTGCAGTAATGAATAGCAAAGCAGCATAAACTCACTTGTTCGGTGCCCCAGGCCATTTGATAAGGACGAGTGAACTCTAAACTGCAGAGATTAGAAGCAGATAAACCGCACTTACCATGCTTACCTCACCTTGATTCAGCCCCGGTGATTTTTTTTTTTTTTTTAACCTTAAAATAGTATTACAAATCTACCTTGTCTTCCTGTAGAGCTTGGCAAAACCGTTACTTGTTATTTCCCCTGAAAGGAGGAAGATGCCTGTGTATCGTAACTTCAAGGGATGTGGTCAGTCATTAGTGACAGAAGTGGGATGGGTGCGATTTTTAATCACAAAGGTCAATGCACACGCTTCCATGTCCCATCACACCGAGACGTTGTAACCTAAAACAGGCCTTGTCAGATCAGATCGTGGTGGCTGGGAGCTGTAACCTACAACACGCTAACGTTTCGTGGTCGTGTTTCCTTCCAGTAGCCAGCCTAACGACTGCTGGGTGCTGGCTGCCACGCAGGAGCTGCTGTTCACAGGCTGCGCGGCTGAAGGGAGGCGTTCACTGTGCTTGCAGAGGCCCGTTCCCTTGCTCTCCTTTTTCTCTGTCGTGCCGCCATGGAGGTGGTGTTCCCTAGTGCAAACACGGCATTTCTGCCTCTCGGCGCAGCGTGGGGCTGAAAGCAGGCTCCAGCTCTTGGGGAGGACTGAAGGGAAAGCAGGCTCCTCGCCGAGGCCGACAGGGCAGAGCGGCTGCCCAGGCCGCGGGGCTGCCGGTGGCTGTGCGAAACCCCAGCCTCGGCCTGCCGGAGAGGCCCCATGCTGCCCTGAGGGGCCGGCCCTCCCAGGCACCCCGTGTGCAGTCCCGGCCGTTCGTCCCGGGCACGCCGTGGGCCGGTGGTGCTGATGGTGCAGCCCGGGCTGGGGAAGGGCCCAGCTGTGGAGCGCGGCGGCCACCTGCCGGCCACCGCCTGGGCCTCCGCCTCCTCAGGGCCTCCCGGGAGAGGGCCAGGCCCGGCGCCTGGATCCGGCGGTGTTTGGGAAGGAGTACCTGCCTGCCTTGGCGAGGTGCGAGAAACTAAGGGTTGGAAAGCTCGAAGGCTGCGCAGGAGGGCAGTGCCAAAACAGACCAGAGCTCAACGGCATTGCCCTGAGCCCTGGGTTGCTGTGCCCACTCTGTCCCCTCCTCGGGTGATGAGCTCTTTTCAGCTGTGTTTTTCTGTATAACAAGCCTGTGTTTAAACCTTTTCTCCACAGTTTATTTATGACGAAAAAGTTTCCTGGTAAGTACATCCGGCCGTGACTCCCTTTTCATTTTTTCTGGGTATACCACAAAAGCCGCAATAAGTAGGGTTCATCAGGAGAGGAGGGAAAAGCTAAAAAGTTCTGCAGGGCGATTCAGGCAGCAGTTACCTGCTGAGTAAGAAACCTCAGCATAAGATGGGCTAGAATAACTCATTCTCTGAGCCAGAGAGGAGAGCCCAGGAGAGCATCACTCAAACTGTTTCCCGATACAGCGGCGGCAGTCGGTGCCCTCTGCCCACCCTGCAGCAGCCCGGGGATGGTGATGCGCTCAGCAGAGGCAGAGACTGCTGCTTGGGTGCCGGGGTGCCAGGGATGTCGGCCACCTGGGAATGGAAAGGGCCACGCAAGCAGTCGTAAATAAGTGTGTTCCAGTATCTGAATTTTTAATAGTTTAAAAAACACAAGCTCGTAAGGCAATATTAAAGAGCAAAGAGCGGGTTTTAAGAAAGAAAAAAAATGTTTATATCCCCATGAACGTGCTGAAATGTACTGCAGTAGGTGTGTTGACCAGGAGGGCTTCAAACTCTTTTAAAAGTGTACTTTCAGTTGTTTTGCTTTCATGGTTTTGTGTTCAGCACCTCTCAGGGCTGGCAGAGTGATAGTGGTAGCTTTGATTTCACTCACAGCCAGTATTATTTAGATTACAAGCACTAGGGGGAGTCAGGCTTTTTGAGTTGCATGTTTGCTTAAACTTGTTCTCACTGGGGAATTTATGTTTAGTTTCAGAGAAGGATTTCTGAAACGCTGATTTTGCAATGGCTTGGTTTTCTTTGTTTTGTTTTTTTAATTAAAATTTACTGGAGACCCAATTGTATTTGACTGTGCCTTTCGACTAAAACACATCAATGCTGGCAGTGTTGAACTGCCAGAAGCAGGGAATGAGATACTGATATGGTTAGTGCAATGCCTCAAAGTCCTTAAGGAGGAAACGGCCCGTGCGTTTTAGTATACACTAGTCTGATAGTGGATGATTTCCACAAGGACTAGCAGTTTGCCATAGAGACCTATGCAGAATACAGTATTTTAGTCAATGAAAAGATTACCTAGAAACAAGTTCCAAAAGTCATATTCTATTTTGTTTTCATAAAAATTTTGTTAGTTTGACACAGAAACAATGGGGAAAAAAACCTGACAATATCTAATCAGCAGTTTAAACTGCTGCCTGCTGCATTCTCAGTGGTTGTGCAGCAGCAGTAACAAAAAAGCACCTGCCCCTTGTTCAGGTCATCTCTGCATGATCGATGTGCTTTAGCATTCTCAAAAAGCTGAACAACCTGCAGGCAGAGCAGAATGACTGCTCCCCTCCCTCTGCCACGGCCCCCACAGGTATCATCCGTACAGAAGTGTTGGCCTTCCTTGGGTGCGTGATTTTTTCACTGAACTTCTGTGTTTAGTCACTTGTCCTTAGCTGGCGGGTTTTTTTGGCCAAGTAAAACCAGAGCAGAAGTCACGAAAACAAAGGAGGCAGCACACATGGGTGTGTGAGTTATTTCTTTGTGCATCTGCTTTTCTAGAGGTGTGTTAAGACAGCCCCAGAGAGTCAAGCCTTTCTGCAAGGTTGTGGCATCGCAGGTGGGGGAATGGCTGAACTCGGGCAGCTGACTGCCATGCCCTGCTCTGATGTGTTTCCCGTGTTGCTCTTGTTTGCAGGTGGGAGTCCTTAGTCTTGGTGATGATGTATGTCGTCTACATCGTTATCATGAAGTAAGTCAAATGCGCCCTCGGCTTGTTTAGACTGTAAGGCCCCCTCCTCCAGTGCTTCTCCAGAGGCTGCAACAGTAATTAAAGAGAGCTGCAGGCTGTGGGCTTCCGTCGCATCACCCAGCTTGCACGCCAGCAGCACCTCCAATAGCAGGGGTTAAAGCACCTTGCCCTGTCTTGTACTTGTCTGTAATTTATCCCGATGAGGCAGGAAGGGGCTGCTTATCTCCACAGTACAGATCTGAGGGTCAGACATCTGAAGGTGGGTGGTGCTTTATGGTCCTTGCCCTGTGTGAACCGACCAAGGCTAATGCAGCAAGTCTGTGGCAGCAATCTGTGGATTCAGTCTGTGGCTGAATCCAGCTCCCGAATTCCACCAAAGCAGCCTCTTCTGACTTTGCTTTAGCATCCCTACTCAGAAATAAATAGGCAGGAGATTCCAGTCTGCTTTTTATGGATGCAAAACTCCACAGCAATTTCTTCCTGCTTGCTTGGAGACCCATGATAAAACTACAGCACAGTCAGCATTGATTTTCTGAGCATAGATTCTTTCACGCAAGTTCATGCTAGCAAAACTAGTCTGTTCTGTGGTTTGGTTCCCCTCCTCCTGCCTTGTTTTTAAAAGCCAGTGGAAAGGAAACCCAGATTTGAACTGGAACATTCAACAAAACCTTCCAGCTGCCAAGCACCCCAGTGGTCTTGTCTCAACAAGTAAGAGCAGAGATTTATTTTGAAATGATGATAGAGTAAATATTGTGAAAGCAATTCTCAGTGAGAACAGCAAAACACTTAAGCTGGGTTGAAGGGAGCACATGTCAGAATTCATCTCACTTCTAACAATTAGGAACTTTTTGTTTAACGTGGAGGGTACCTTCACCCTTGCAACAAGTAACTGACCAGCAAAACAGGCAGTGGTAATGTCTGAATCTAGAATGTGGGTTTTTTCTTCCTGAAAGCAATGCTGTAGTGTGAACAGATGTTTCAGACCTGTTCTGATATAGCTGGGGAGATTGTCAGCCTGGTTAGGGACCTCGGCCAGGTGTTCACAGTAGTCTGCCGTTGCCTTTGAGTGTCGTGGTGAGATCTTTGGCTCATGTTTTTGTCAGCTCCTGGCTACTCTAAATAAAACAAGAGTCAAAGGGTTTCCCCACCACCACTAAAGTTGAGACAGAACTTAGCATACAGTTTTGTGTTTCTGAGGTATATCTTCACAGGTAAAACAACACTGATGCTCAGGTGTGATGATGTGATGAAAAATAAATTTGGATGATGACAAGTAATCATTATTTGCTATACAGAATATTAATTACACATAATGCGTAAGCATACATGTGTTTCAAATTCATGTCTTGAATCTTTCCTAGTCTTCTAGGTACGGAGAGATTGCGTTGTATACAATTAGGTTAGAACTCTGGTATACTGTGGCTAGATTTCCTTAAAGCCAGAAGGGGTTTCTTTCCTCCCTTAGTTGGATCACACAGGATATGAGTCTAGGAAAGGAACAGTGTCAAGAAAGAAGGAGCAAAGGTTTGTTTCTTTTGTGCAGGTACAACTCAACCATACATCACTGCTTCGAAAGGAAGACAAAAAACTCTGCAAATATGGTGAACGGTTTAGCAAGTAACACGGAAATGGATGATAACAGCAACTGCGATGCCACAGTGGTGTTACTAAAGAAAGGTAACTGTTCCAGTAAGTCACCCTGCTTGCTTGCATCATTCTGAATGTTTACAGGTTTGTTTGCTAGATATGCGGTGTGGACTGCTTCTGTCTTACCAGCCAGGAAATAGGCGGGGAGGTGGTCCTTTTGTAACCCTCCTGCCAGATGGCCATGGCTCCTGTACCTGGGGTAACGGCATGGTGACCCCAGCCACCGAATCCTTTGCTGCTGGAGGCAGCTCAGGCCTCCTCTGGGTAGTTCTTGCTGCTGGACAAGTGCCTGCCTGAAGGGACTCCTCCAGCTTCGAGCCTTACTTGCCCAGAGGCTACTTATTTAGACCGTTACAGCCATGCCATTGTAAGTCCTTCTGTGGGCACTGTTATTTTGCACTGAAGATGCCCATTTATATCTAGTACCTCCAGTTAAATTTAACTCCATTCCAAAGCAACATAAACTGAGCAGGGAAGAAGGCCCTACTTACACTAGCGTCCACTTTTCCCCCAGTGAAGGGAGAGTGGGGGCTCTGTGTTGGTCTAGGTGGTGTGCTCTTATTGCACATGCTGTCTTGGATGTACACAACTTCTCCACGGAAATGATCTTTAAGTGGATTTCACTTTGGCTGAAATCTGCTCCCATTTGACTTCAGTCACGATCACGTATAAAAATGATTGTATTTCTTCAGCTTAGAAAGAAATTCACCAACTCCGTAGCTCAGCAGCAGTAGCTCAGTGTGTGCATTTGCAAGCATGTGCTAAACTGTATTTACAGAGGATAATTTTTTTGTCTTTGTGACAGTCAACAAGCGTGTGCAGTAACTGCTTGGGATTTATATGCGCCTGTCATAAGGAATAATACCTGCCCCAGTCACTGGTTTAACTTGAGAAGGAGCTCTGTCTTGTCTAAAGCAGTCCTGGTCTCTGACTACAGATGGGCTGCCCTTTTTGTTTCGCTGAATTAAAAGAAAAATTAACGAAAATAGGGGTCTCCCTGCAAACCATGATTGAAAGACAATCTGTATATAGTAAGCAACTAAACCTGAAATGTAGAGGGACTTATGTGCTGATATCAAGCCCTCTGAGTCTACCAGAAGCCAGCCATTGTGTTACTGCCCTATTGCTGAGGTAAGGCTTTTGTGAGTGCTGGGCGCTCTGGTTTGGGGAAGCTGCTTTTCTGGGAACAGCTATCTGTAGCCTGGGGCTCTCACAGCGAAATTGTGCTGGCAAGATGACTACACTCTGTACCAGTAAAGCTAGACTGATAAAACTCTGTAAGCATAAGCTCAGGGCTTAGTCATCTAGGTTTTCCCAGTGGCCTCAGGGTTACGCACAAATGAGGCAGTTCTGATTGTGGGATTTGGTTTAAATCTCCCCAGAATGCGTCTTTGCGTGACACTGCTCAGCTGCTGATGATTTTTTGGTCTGGACACTTGCGGTTACTCAAACTGGTTGAGGAAGGAAGATGAAAGGATTGCTTCATTTTCTTGCAAATTGTTCCTGTACTTACTTGGCAGTGGGCCACTGAGGGCCCAGACAGGCGAGTGGCACTGCTGTGCACACCAGCCAGTAGGACAGGGTTGCAAGCAGACCCATTGCAACAGGTTGCCTGAAGGTTTCAGACACTACCGTTTGTTTTGTGAGGCCTTTTCTGAACAGAGGACTAAAAAGAATCAAACAGAAGGATTCCTGTGTTTGGGGAAGTTCCCCCGAGTGCCATACAGGGAATGCCAGCATGGAAAAAGTCACAAGGAAAAGCTGTCTGGCTGTTTTTTGATTTTTTTTTTTTTTTTTCACTATGGATGACCCCACTTATCTACCCCAATCCATGCAAACCTTCTCCGTCAGAAAAAAAAGTGACACTAAGGCCAAGGAGATGCTCTTCTGTAAGAAGTTTCTGTCAGGAAACATTTCACAGTGTTCAACACTGATTGTAATAAACCATAGCAGAGAAGTGTCAGAGAAGACCTCAGGTTTCCGTACTGCTGAGTCCCAGTCCTGGCCCAGAATTCATGGCCTGAGGTGGCATCCAGGTACAGAAAGGATGGACACTGGCACTGTGCCACCCCAGAGGCAATGGGCGCTGGCACTGTGCCCCAGCTGGAGTACGATTCAGGTACCTGCCCCTGTTTCCTTGTTCCTTTGCTCCTGCTCTGTGGGTCATGCCCCACGAATGGGCACAGAATCACAGAATGGTAGGGGTTGGAAGGGACCTGTGGTCATCATCTAGTCCAACCCCCCTGCCAAAGCAGGGTCACCTACAGCAGGCTGCACGGGACCTTGTCCAGGCGGGTCTTGAATATCTCCAGAGAAGGAGACTCCACAACCTCCCTGGGCAGCCTGTTCCCGTGCTCC
>Ga0065711_1027623_pt1 | contig 47414 bp, 34 predicted proteins | sample Hoacrofraction12_FD_59098 | JGI IMG/M metagenome (GOLD analysis project Ga0065711, IMG submission 59098) | Hoatzin crop microbial communities from Cojedes, Venezuela - Epithelial fraction 12 v2 (version 2) | ecosystem: Host-associated > Birds > Digestive system > Esophagus > Crop | place...
TTCACCATTATTGTTTAACGTTAATGATTACCTAGGGACTAAACCCTCTGTTCCCAGACCTAATGTCCAGATGGGCAGGGCTGTACAAGGGACATAGCAGCATTGTTCGTGCTTTATGATTAACTAATTCCATCACCGTGGTTACAGTCCTGTGTGCTCCTCCTAGCTGCAGGGTAAAGGGAGAGGGGTCTTGTTACACACCAGAGAGCACTGACCTGAAAGGAAGCAGTAAGCTTGGAAAGATGAGCATGGACCATGGCCCTCACCAAAGACCTGCAAGATTTCAGAGAATAAATTGGGAGGCATGAAGTGCTGGTCCAACCCTCCCAGCCCGTTGTGGAGCATACCAGTCACTGACTTAGGTACTTCCACCTTACTGTGTCCTGATGAATTTATCCTTGTTAGGTAGACACCATCCCCAGAGAGCCGAATCACCTCTCCAACATAATCTTCAGGCAAACAGGAGCTGGAGGTCATTGTGCTGCTAGAAAGCGATGACCTAGGTGCCATTACTGAAATTTGGTGCTATGAATCCCATGACTGGAGTGTGGCTATCGATGGCTACAGGCTGTTTGGAAGGAACAGACAAGGAAGGAGGAGTAGAGGGGTTGCCCATAATGTCAAGAAATGGACAGATTGTGAAGAGCTGCCTTGCAAGAATAACCATGAGTGGGTTGAAAGCTCATGGGTAAGAATTCGAGACCAAGGCAACAAAAAGAATTATGCGGTTGGTGTTTACTACATGCCACCTGATCAAGGTGAGCCTATTGAAGAAACCTTACTCCAGCTGCAGGAGGCATCACGCTCACAGGCTTTCATTATGCTGGGGGACTTCAACCACCCCAACATCTGCTGGAAAAGTAGCATGGTGAGCTGTAGGCAATCCAGGAAACTCCTGGAGTGCATTGAGGATAATTTCTTAAGCCAGGTAATAGACAGCCCTACAAGAGGCAATGCGATACTGGACCTGTTGGTCACTAAATTAAAGGAGCTAATTTGTGATGTCAAGCTTCGAGGCAGCCTGGGCTGCAGTGATCATGCACTAGTGGAGTTTGCAGTCCTGAGGGATGTGGGACAGATGAAGCGTAAAGTCAGGACTCCGAATTTTGGGAAAGCAAACTTCCAGCTCTTCAAGAAGTTCGTCAATAGGACCCCCTGGGAAACTGCCCTCAGGAACAAGGGAACAGAACAGAGCTGGCAGACCTTTAAGGATGCTTTCCATAAAATGCTCTCGATCTCCATGTGTAAGAAATCAGGAAAAAAAGGTGAGACACTGGCATGGATGAGTGGAGACCTGCTGGCCAAACTAAAGGCCAAGAAGGAAATGCACAGGCAGTGGAAGCAGGGACAGGTATCCTGGAAAGAGTACTGAAATGTTGCCCACTTGTGTATGGATGGGGTCAGGGAGGCCAAGGTACAGCTGGAGCTGAACTTGGCAAGGGACACAAAGAACAATAAGAAGGGTTTGTACAGGTAAGTCAGCCAGAAAAGGAAGGTCAAAGAAAGTGTACCCCCCTAGTGAACATGACTGGAGAACTGGTAACAAGGGACAGGAGAAGGCGGAGGTACTCAACAATATTTTTGCCTCAGCCTTCACTGGCAGCCTCTTGTTCCACATTTCTCGAGTGGATGGATCCCAACACAGGGAGTGGGAGAGCAAAGTCCCTCACACTGTATGTCAAGCTCAGGTTCAAGACCACCTGAGGAACCTGAATACAGAAGTGTATGGGACCTGCTGAGATGCATCCCACAGTACTGAAGGAATTGGCTGATGTAGTTGCCAAACAACTCTCCATGATGTTTGAAACATCATGGCACTCAGGTGAAGTCCCCAGAGACTGGAAAAAGGGAAACATTGCCCCTATTTTTAAAAAGGGTAGAAAGGAGGACCCAAGGAACTACCGACCTGTCAGCCTCACTGCTGTGCCTGGGACGATCATGAAACAGACCCTCTTAGAAGCTATGCTAAGTCACATGGAGGACAAGAAGGTGATTTGAGACAGCCAGCATAGCTTCACCAGGGGCAAGTATTGTCTGACCAATCTAGTGGCTTTCTATGATGGAATCATCAGTGGACAAGGGAAGAGCTATAGATGTCATCTGACTGGACTTCTGTAATGTCTTTGGTACTGTCCCCCACAACATGCTTCTTTCTAAATCGGACAGATACGGATTTGATGGGTGGACTATTTGGTGCATAAGGAACTAGCTGGATGGTGGCACCCAGAGGGTAGTGGTCAATGGCTTAGTGTCTACACTGAGATCAGTGATGAGTGGTGTCCCTCAAGGGTCCATATTGGGACCAGTACTGTTTAATATCTTCATCAATGACACAGTCAGCAGGATTGAGTGCACCTTCAGCGAGTTTTCAGATGACATCAAGCTGAGTGGTGTAGTTGACATGCCAAAAGGACGGGATGCCATCCAGAGGGACCTGGAGAAGTGCGAGAAGAGGTCTTGTGTGAACCTCATGAGGTACAACAAGGCCAAGTGGTGGTTGGAGCTAGATGATCTATAAGGTCCCTTCCAACCAAAACCATTCTATCATTCTGATAAGTGCAAGGTCCTGCACCTGAGTTAGGGCAACCTCCAGTATCAATACAGGCTGGGGGATGAACGGATTGAGAGCAACCCTGCTGAGAAGGACTTGGGGGTATTGGTGGATGAAAAGCTGGACATGAACCAGGAAAGGGTGCCTGCAGCCTAGAAGGCCAACCACATCCTGAGCTGCAATCAAGAGAAAAGTGGCCAGCAGGTCGAGGGAGGTGATTCTGCCCCTCTACTCCGCTCTGGTGAGAGCCCACCTAGAGTAATGCATACAGCTCTGGACTCCTCAGCATGGAAAACACATAGACCCTTTGGAGGAGGTCCAGAGGAGGCTACAAAAATGATGAGAGGGATGGAACACCTCTCCTATGAGGAAAGGCTGCGTTGGCAGTGTTCAGCCTGGAGAAGAGAAGGCTCCAGGGACACCTGACTGCAGCCTTTCAATACTTAAAGGGGGCTTATAAGAAAGATGTGAACAAACATTTTAGCAGGGCTTGTTGTGACAGGACACGGGGTAATGGCTTTAAACTAAAAGAGGGTAGAGACTGGATCTAAGGAAGACATTTTTTTCACAGTGACGGTAGTGAAGCTCTGGAGCAGGTTTCCCAGAGAGGTGGTAGATGCCCCATCCCTGGAAACGTTCCAGGTCAGGATGGACAGGGCTCTGAGCAACCTGATCTAGTGGAAGATGTCCCTGCTCATCGCAGAGGTTTGGACTAGATGACTATGATGGGTTGACACTGGCTGGACAGCAGGTACCCACCAAAGCTGCTCTATCACTCCACTGCTCAACTGGCCAGGGGACAAAAAATGTAGGAAAAACTCATGGGTCAAGATAAGGCCAGGGAAAGATCGTTCACCAATTGCTGTCACAGGTAAAACAGACTCGACTTGAGGAAATTAGTTCAATTTATTACCGATCAAATCAAAGTAGGATAATGAGAAGTAAAACCAAATCCTAAAAACACCTTCCCGCCAGCCCTCCCTTCTTCCTGGACTCAACTTTACTCCTGATTTTTCTCTACCTCCTCCTACCGAGCAGCATAGGGGGAGAAGGAAAGGGGTTCAGTTCATCGCATGTTGTCTCTGCCGCTCCTTCCTCCTTAGAGGGAGGACTCCTCGCACTCTGCCCTGCTCCAGTGTGGGGTCCCTCCCACGGGAGACAGTCCTCCATGAACTGCTCCAACGTGGGTCCTTCCCACGGGCTGCACCTCTTCACAAATTGCACCAGCGTGGGTCCCTTCCATAGGGTGCAGTCCTTCAGGAACAGACGGCTCCAGCGTGGGTCCCCCATGGGTCCACAGGTCCTGCCAGAAGCCTGCTCCAGCATGGGCTTCCCACAGGCTCACAACCTCCTTTGGGCATTCAGCTGCTTTGGCGGGGGGTCCTCCAGGGGCTGCAGGTGGAGATCTGCTCCACCATGGACCTCTATGGGCTGCAGGGGCACAGTCTGCCTCAACATTGATCTTGTCCACGGGCTGCAGGGGAATTGCTGCTCTGGCACCTGGGAGGACCTCCTCCTCCTCCTTCTTCGGTAACCTTGGTGCCTGCAGAGCTGTTTCTCTCATGTATTCCCACTCCCTTCTTAAACACATTATCACAGAGGTCCTACCACCATCTCTGATAGGCTCGGCCTTGGCCAGCAGCGGGTCCATCTTGGAGCTGGCTGGCATTGGCTCTATCAGACATAGGGGTAGCTTCTAGCAGGTTCTCATAGAACCTGCTCCTGTAGCCACTCTGCTGCCAAAACCTTGCCACCCAAATCTAATACAATGTCTTTCAAAAGGTCCATTCCAACCCCAGATATTCTGTGATTCTACCATTCTATTCTATGGTCTTATCATGTTCAGCATTTGGAAGAGATAAGACTTGGAAACAGCTTTGGGGTTTGATGTCATCAGGATGCTTTCAATTTTTTTTTCCCCTCCTTTGTGAGCAGGTCTTTGTCAGCTGTCCTGAGTGAAACACATGGCCTCTGTAATCTGCATTGTCCATGCAAATACCCAAAGTTAGTGGGGCAGTGAACCAAATAGACATCAAATATAGATCACTATGACGGCAGCTGGTGCAGTAGCTACACTGGTGAATTTGGGCAGTGATGCTGTGGGAGGCTTCACTTGGGCAGTCATCTTGCGCTGTAACCAGGACCCCATGCAATGCTGCAGATGGGACCTGGGAGGGCAGATCTGAAGTTATTCTTGTGGTCAGGGTCTCAGTGAACCTCACTTTAACAAAGAGCCCTAAGTTTAGTCTTTTACTGGAAACAGAAATGTACACTTCATCCTTCAACGCCCACATAGATGCTCCCTGGAGCAACTGTAATGTGTAGGACACTATTCTTTTCAGAAGTGGATTATGATCAGTAAAACTAATTATGCAAATAGCTGATTGCAGTTGAAGTCATCACAGTCACCTGCCTTTCAGATTTTCAAGTGCTTGTTGAAGTGATTTCCTATAGACTGAAGAAGTAAGTTTGTTTCAGATCTGCTGCACCAGACCTGCCTGTAGAAAAGTGCTGTTTCTGGATGTGAGATACAGAAAGTTCCAGTGCTGTCTGGCATGAATGGGACAGGAACTTGGGTTTAATACGAGTAGAATGTTTTCTGCTTATTTGCAGAGTTTAATTTCAGCCCAAATGGGGTTTCATATGGTGAAGAGCTAGCCCAGACTATTTTCTGTTCCCATAAACTAGGACTCTGATGGATTGTTTTCCACCACCACTGCAGAAGAGGAACTCTGATTAAATTTGAAATCTTTGATTGCTTTAAAAGGAGCTCTGATTTAAAAGAATATTAGTCTCATAAGAAAGAGCATGCTACTCTTTAAGTAGATCAAAACTTTATGATTGGAGAGCTGCCTGCTATTCTTAAATAAATTTGAGAGCTATTTTAGTCTCTCATCTTAAGCTTACAGCTACCATTTATGCAATGATTGGTAACTGAGTACTACTTGATAATGGATACTAACATTAGAACAAAATTATTTAATTGACTGCATCTTTCTTGCTTTATGGAAAATGTGAACTCAAACACACAGTAAATTACTAATTTACAATAAATTACAATTTACGAAGACCAAGGGATCCTTACAGCATTGACAGATGCAGGCCTCAATATACATAAGTAGCCAAAAAGTATACTTTTTATACTTTTGACTACTATACTGCTGTTAGTAAAATTTGGCCTATTCATATTGCTAGTGAATAGGGAACAAGCTTACACTGGCATTTCCCCCCTGACTTCCTCCGACATTCAGCCTAGAAAGAAGTTTAAAGTGCTTTTCCCCTCCTTTAACACAAGCAGCTTTGTTTCAGTTATTGAAGCCAAATCTCAGATTTCATTACAAAGCAAATTTAACTGTGGGAAAACAAAACCCTATTGAATCTGCACAGAGCTGAAGGAGTTTCTGAAGAGATCCTGAATATTCTATGATTCTCTGATTCTGGAACCCCAGAACCACTCTTTATAAAACTGTTCAGTGAACTTTACAAGTTATATCTTGTTACCAGATAGATTCTGAAACATGCCTGGAGAAGGTAATTTAAAGGATGTGTCTTTAAACCATGTGCATAGGTAGTAGACCCTACTTTTGCAGGAAGAGATTTTGCATATCACTGGTCAGGACATTGCATGAGGAGGAAAGCAAAGGAAACAAGCCTTATGTGAGTAGTTACTATTTTTCTACCAGGAGGAATATTGTTCTTGAGAAGGTAAATGTGGTTTGATGTGCTAGGTACTCAAATCATACAATAGTTATCTTGAAAGTCATTTTATAATTGTTTTTTATGTGCAATGTGGGAGCAGATTTATCACACATACTGTAATTTGATAAACCAGTCTGCTGGAAAGTGGAAGAGATGCTAGAATGGAGATGTCAGTCTAGATCAAATACTTGTGCCAGGGTAGCAAAACTAGTTGGATGCTTAACGGACTTGGTGTCGAAGGCAGAATCTGTGAAGTCTGCAGGCATGGCTGACTGAGTGCCGAGACCAGGTAGTGCCTTGCTTCCAGGTAAGTCCTTGCAAATGCTCTTGCTGCAATTTAAGGTGAATTGTAGTTGTCTCATGGATGCTACAGGGCTCAGTGGTGAGAGCAGAGACCTCGGGGCAGCAAACTTTGCTCACTTCTGTGAGGAAGCCTGTACTTCTCCTGCATGGAGGCAGTGGCAGCAGTGATCTCTGCTTGCTCAGAGTCCAGCACAACACAGCAGTTTATTGTGCCATATACCTGTCTCTACCACAAATGTTGTGGCCCAGCCATAACAACTTTTAACAAAGATTTTCATAAGATAATGAGAGAATTACTTGGGGAAGCCCAAAGGACTGTGAAATTGACCCTGTCGCCAGAGACCATCGTACTGCTGAGGTGACTGCTATGTCCAAAATGATACTTCAGACTCAGGAGACCTCTCTTCCTTTTGGATCTAGACTTAGGCAAATTATCTGTTTTGGCCTACCTCAGCTACACCGTCCCTGTTGTGCTCCAGAACAGAGGGGAAGAACAGCAGCTAGGGCTGGGTCTTGCACTCACCCAAGCTACTGTATGGAACTGGAGAGGTCATTTTTTTTCCTTAGCTTTTGATATTAAGAGATGATACCACTAAATCATGTACCCACAGAATGCTGCTGTTGGAAGAAATAACAACATGACCCAGATGAACTCCAGCCACTGAAGAACAACATGAGTTTCCAATCTGTGTTGGTCCCACCAGTGGCTTTTCTGGGAAACTATCACGTTGGATTTTTTGCCTATAAGTATCATCCCTGCCCATGCTGCCCTCTCCACTGTCAGCTGCAGACATGGTAAAGCCATTGGCCTCAGCAGCATGATTTAATCTGTTCTGCTGAGCTACAACAAGAAACTTCCAATGCTGCATGGAAGAGCTTTGGGGAGGCCACAGAAAAGAGTCAAAGTACTTGTTTGCAATAAGTGAATAAATACGGATAAGTAAGTGTCTCTGCAGCACTAGAGAGGGTAAGCACATCCGGATATCACGTTCTCAAAGGAAAGGTGAACCTTGACCTCTAGATGCACCATACATTGGAAGCACCGCTGATAGGAGCCAGCAAGGGCAATCAAACTCCTAAATCCACTCACTCCTCTCCGTACCTGTAGCACAGTTTATTACCCCAAGCTGTGCATGGTGACCAGCTAAGGAAAAGAGACAGATAGCTCTGCACCTGCTGAACTTGTGACCCTGAAAATGTTTTATTCACTCCCTTGAAAGCCTGATAGCTTGGAAAATTGTGAAGGTGAGATATGGGGACTATTTCTATTGTGTTTACTTAGAAAATAGAGGGTTGCAAGAGAAGAAACAGTAAATTTCAGTCATTTATTTACTCCTGCCCTATGAAATATTGTGCTGATATCTCCAGCGATAGCCATTTTATGATATTCAGCTGGTATCTGCAGTTGGATATGGGCTTTTTTGTTTCCCAGTGCTCAAGCACTATTGTGTTTATAAATAGCTCGGGTCTAGGGGCTCTCTCTTGCTTATTCTGGTCTGTGTTCTTGCTGCTGTGGTGTCTTTTGTTTTTAGTTGTGCTTTTGAAAGGTGAATAGAGGTTAAACTGAATGTAATTTCCCTCTTAAGTGATACTTCAGAATGTGTTTGTGTTGGCACTGCAATTATATGGACAAAATGTACTGTGACATAAAAAGAGAAAATGATTCATTACTCTCTAAATTCAGATCAAGAGAAAAACACACGTCCAACTAATTAACTGTCTTACACTTGGCTTTTCTGCTGTTGTTTTGCATCTTCAAGTGTGACTAAAATACAGGAGAAGTGGAGAAATGGTTTATTTGTTTACTTATTAAATAAAACGCTTTCTAAAAATTTTTCAGATAAATTTTAATCTAGGCTGTAAATAAAATTATACTTTGCATTAAAATCTGTTTTATAGTTGGGTAAAAACATTTTTGTTTTTTTCTGTGAACACCAGAGTTTATTGTGCTACTGTATGGATGGCAGCACATCTATTTTTCAGGGACTGATGTGCCACTTTACTGGCAATTGTCATGACTGCAGGAGTTTTAACTCTTTGTGCTGAAATACTGCAGGCTGGACGTCTGCCTCAATCTGGCTTTTTGGCCAGGGACTAACAAGCAGAGAGTTTTGAAGTGAAACAATAAAGACATTTCAAGTATAAATCAGAAGAAAAAGCTGTCCTTGACACTATAGCAATTTTTATTTTAAAACAACTTTAAGGTTTCCATGCTCCAGAGAAGAAGCTTTGCAATCTGGTAAGAGGTAGTTTTTTATGCAGGACTTGTGCTTCTGCTGTTTTCAGGACTTTGTTTTACCTGGGTCAAGATATATTTACTTTAGTATATTTACTTTATACTAAAATCCAATGCCCAGATGGGTAACAGCAAAAAACGTGGACCCTGTTCTTAATAAGCACACCTAAACCTGAGGGAAAGAGGAATACTGTGAACAAACACAGTACCAAAACCCAGAGCTGCAAGGCATACTGTGTGCTAAGGTTGAAGTGCTTGACAGCAGTTCCCATTGTACGAGGGCTACACTTTGACAGCTTTTTTTTTTAAAAGGAGAACTGAAACATTATTCCTGGTAGAAAGAGTATCTACCACTAAGTTTCAAGCCCTTTACCCGCCTACCCTCCCACCTCTAAAGTGAGTATAAAGAAAAGTGTGAGCAGAAACAAAAGGAGAGATGTAAAATGACTTGCTGAAGGCCACATAATAATTAAGTGGCAAACTGGAATGAGATTCATGATGCTGTAGCTACAGCTCAGTGATCTGTGTGGGAGGCTGTGCCACTTCTCAGTGAAGTCTATTGCAATGCGTTGTCCCATTTAGTAAGCAGTTTTGAAACACTGAGAATGAGTTCCCTAAGCAGATGCAGTATTCACGAAATATTGTTTGCTGTACACCTCTGTAAAACATAAATCCTAGGGCAGATAGTTGTTCAAATATTACTATCTACTAACCAGAAGATTTTTTTCTTTTTTATTTTTGCTAATGTAGTAAGCTGGAAAAAACGTGCGTTCGAAGGGATTTTTGTCTTCTCCTGGTAACACAAAATACATTAAGGGAGTCTGATGTCATCCAGAGCAGTTAATTTACATAAACAATTTCTCCCTTGCCAATAAATATTAACAGATGGCACCTTGTTGCAGTATCTACTCAGCTTCTAGCATCTGAGGAGAATGTATCGGTGCCTTTCTTGTCATAAAGTTCAAATATTTGTGTTATGGAAGTTTTAATGTGAACTTTGAATTTTATTAGCAAGAGCACATGAAATAGGAAAGCACTGCATGCATTCAGTTAGTATTCAAAATAACATAGTTTAGTATTGGAAATTATTATTCATGTTCAAATAAAATGGAAATACAGTTCACGTATAGTCCAGACAAAAGATATATTACACTGGATATAAATATAAATGCAAAGACTTTGTGGCTTTTTAGTAAACAGAAATATCCTGATTATCAACACATATAAGCTTTGCTTTTGAAATTGATGATTTTGACAGGGTCAGTGGGTCAACACGATTTTTAGAGTGAGAGAGGCTCGAGAGAAAAGGTTTGAGATCTGACAGTAAGCCAGGTTATCTTTATGTGACCCTTCTTGAGCATTTAGGCTGTGCTTTAGCTTGAAATCTAACACTTGTAGAAAATGTATCTCACTTTTTCTGTTCATCAGTTTGTTTTGTCATATCTTTCAGAACAGATGTATGAAAATAAAGCAAACTGGGGCAGTGTTAGCAGTATCTGTTAATTGCTTTCCCTTGTAGATTTTGTATAACTCTGTGCCAGCTTTAACTGGCTCTTGCGACATCTCAGTGGGGTGCATTCACGGTTTCATTTCACATAGTGAAATTTCACCCAGGACAGAGACAGCTTTGGGCAATGGGAGACTGTTTCTGGACGATCAGTTATTGCTGAAAATCGATGTAGCATTGCAACCTGAAAGGGACTCCTGTTTTGCTGTGGAAGGGGTCTTGTTGTCTAACTAGTGCCTGACCAATGGTCTTTGTAGGGCAGGTTGGTCCAACATCTTGTAAACTGTAATACTTTGCATTAAAATAATAAAATTTTTATAAATTAAATTTTTAAAAATTTTATTATACTCTGCATATTAAGCGCAATTTTAAGTAGCTTCTGCTATGAGAATAGTGTGTGTAGTCTCGGCTTAGTTTGGCAGAGCTTTGCTGTGTAGGAGCTCAGACACCCTCTACCTCCTCACTGAGAGCTTCACCTGTGTTGCAGCATTTGTTCCCTCTTGAACACACATTTCTAAACATGTGATGCAGGGGTGGCCTATGTTGCCTGCTCTTGCTGGCGCGCTCACAGTGCAGTTAGGACTATGCTATGACCCTGCGTTTGGGTGCAGATGTGGGGCAGTGGCCCATGTCCCCAGCTGTGGAGCTGCAGGATGATCCTGAGGATTAGTGTACAAACCCACAGAGTACCCTTTGCATATCCACAATGGGGATTACAAAGGCAAGTCTCTTTTTCCACTGTTTTCTGCTGTTCTTGGATCCAGCCACCTGGAGACTGGCAGTCCCAGCCCTGCTGACGGCACCAGTGTTTTGTCCCCACCTGCCTAGCAGCAGTGGGAGAAAATGCCTGAAATCAATGATTATTTGTGGTATGTCTACACACAGGTTTAAGGCTAATGTGCAGTATCATGTACCTAACTGCTCTGGTGTGGCTTTGGTGTCTTCCCTACAAGCAGGAGTGTTTAACTGCTCGGCTCATGCAGCTCCTGGCTCTTGCACTTCACAGTGGGGCAACTCTGCACAGACATATGCCAGGGCTGGTGGGTGCAGCGAGAGGTGTCAACATATGGACCTACCCATGCAGTGTGGACACATCTGAGGGTCTCATGAAAACTGAAATTGAAAACAAAAACAAATTATGAAATTAGCAGACAAATTTACACCCAGCCCAGGAGCCTTTTCCCATTGTGTGTTCCCCCAGCCTGCTTTTCCAATGTAGGTTAAGGCGTAACTCAGTGTTTCCATGTTACTGGTGCCAAAATGGTGAGGGAGCTCGGGTCCCCCACCTATGCTATCACGTTTACAAAGCTGTTCATTTAACCAGGTTGGCGAGTTGATCCGGATTAACCTTCCTCATCTCTTTCCTTTTTGGGAAAGGAAGGGGTGTGCACTTGTGGTTTTTTGGGTTCTTTTTTTAATTTAACCTAGCTAGTTTCACTGGCTGTGCTTACACTACACACCTCAATTTGGCTGTATAAACCCAACCCGGGGACCAGGGACAAGCGGGCAGAAGAAACTGGCAGTCTCTTAAGCTGGTTTAGTTGCCAGAGATAGTGCCATGAAAAGATTCACCTTTTGTTGCTGATTAATGCAAATAAAACCCTATTCTTTAATCCTTTTAAGTGGCTACATGCAACAGCTGAGCACAAAGTGTATTTCTATGTACCTACTTTTAAAAGAAAAAAGAAACATTAAAATCCATAGAAGGCACACAAAAATTATGTATAGATGTGATGATACAGTGTTAATTGTTCTGTGTGCACTTTTACCTGTTCTTGGTATTTTATATGCACCTACCTAGCAATTTTCATCTCCAAAGTGCTGCTTAGATATAACACTGTGCTTCTTTCGTTACATTAATTTTACAGGTTGGGAATAAGAGAGATTTAGTAATTTGCCTGACCAAATCAATGCTGTAACAAACGTTTCTGAACCTTGCAGTAACTCATACCTTTCTTCTGTGGAGAAGAGCCCTGTTCTGCCAGAACCTTTGTCAGCCACACAAGGGAAAAGTGTGCTGTGTTTTCACTGCAGCATTCAGGGGAGCGATGGGTATCTCCAGCCCTGAGAAGAAGCTGTCCTGTTTAGGAACGAGTAGCGCCAGAGGCTGTGCCCATGCTGGCGGGTGCGAGCTCCTCTGCCGTGCGCTGCAGCACAGGGGGGCTCCAGGAGAAGCTGTGCTGTGGTACGTCACTCATCTCCTCACATGGTGTGACACCAGGTCTTGGCTGTCCTCCAGGTCTCAATGTTGAAGCCAGTTGTTCTTACCTGTGCAGGCAGGAGTGCCCGTAAAAATCTTGGTGTTTGCTGCTAAGTCTGTTTTTTTAACTGTTTGCGATATTTTCTACGCTGTGATTGAAAGTGTGATTGCAGCACTTACAGTTGTACGTGAGCTAGCTGTAATTTAATGAACTTGGGTATTAATAGCTACAAAATCATACGCTAAACTATAGACATCCTTCAGGGAACCTGGCAGATTACACAGTACTGAAATGTAAGTAGGTGTGTGTCTTTGCTGCTGACTCCACTAATGATAGCTTGAGTACAGCTATAGGTGCTGCAGCTGTATCTCCAGTTCAGGAATAAACATTGCCTTAGTTTGGGCAGGGTTTTTGAGCTTTAGCAGTAATACACAGGTTATCCTAATTTCTGTAGTGAGGTATAGCATATTTGTTCTGTATAAGGTTTTACACAGCAGTAAGGACACAGGATCTTGCGTATCTTCTGGTCTTGTCTACAGTAGTAGCCACATCAGGGGTAAAGCATGCCACGGAGAGCTGCTGAAATGTGCACTGTGCTGTGCCAGACCTGAAACAGGGGGAGATTAGAGAGATGTGCCTTCATCCTGGAACAGAGAGCACAAGGTTGTGATGGCCATTAAACACCTGGGAAGTTCATGTCTCTGACTTGTACTAATTCCTGGGAAAGTTTGTCCTTGTCCTGAGTTTAATGTTTGTGGTACGAAAGCTATGTGTCCTTGCAAAAAAAGAAGCTGTCAGCTATTGAGCTCTCAGACACTGCATTTTGGATCTTGATGGTTAAGATTAGTCTGATTGATAGACCATTCTCCCTCTTTATGGAAGAGAGCAGAGGATGGGCTTGATGTGTTAATGATGGCCAGTGATACCAAAGGGACATTGGTGTCACAAAATTTTTGTCATGTTTTCATGTCCTTGGTATGTGACATCATTGCTGTTTTTGAGAGGGGCCTGGAGGTGCAAATAACCAATGCCTGACTGTGATTTGTCAGGATGGAAAAGGGTGAAGCCTTTCTCAGACAAGCAAACATTACTTCCAAAAGCTAATGAGAGGGAACGTGGTATCGCAAGCAGTATGAAAGCACTCTTAAGTGATTAATGGCACTGACCTTTGTTGGATATGTGCTTCTAGTAAGAAGAGACTGATCCCTTGGTTTAAAATATTGGCTGTAATCCTTTTCTGTGTCTTCAAGTTTGAACTTCACTTTGTTCATCCCATTCCTCTGTCTTTGCCTTTTGTAAATTAAATGTCATAGTCAAACAATGAAAAGTAATGGCCCAGATATTCTAAGGTGTTTATTCCTACTTTCTTACAAAGCAGGGCTTTTTTCCCAACTTTTAGATTTATTGTTTATGATACAGTTGCCCAATATCAAATTTCTAGCATGTAGAAAGGAAGAAAAAGTAAATAAAAAAATCTGAATTTGTAGCTGTCAAAGAACATGCCTTTAGAAGCATTTCTGGGCCCACATGAATATCCTTCATTCCTACATTTTCAGGCTAAATGAATTGGTAAAAAAATAATCATTTTAGCATAAAAATAATTGCTTAAGGTATTTGTGTGGCAAACTATGGCAGAATTTACTCAAGTAGGAAAGTAGCTGGCATGTACACCTTTGTGGTAAGTAGGACACGTCTCTGTAGAAATCAGAAAGGCAGCCAGCAGAAATGTGGTTACATCCATTCTCCCTGCGCAACAGCAAACAGGAACCCTCCCTGCTTTGTTTTCTTGATGTCTCAGGTAAATGGAAAAGGATACCTCTGAGTGATGGCCTCTACTCTGTGCGGCGCTTCCCACAGTACGGAGCAGGAAAAGAGAAGCCAGGGACAGAGCAATGGTCACAGCAATGAGGGACCTGGCTGAGAACAAGAATATGCACGTGAATATACGAATAGGATGTAATGAACAAAGCAGACTGTTTGCAGTGTCTATAAAACATTGCAGCAGAATGACCTCTTCTATTAGTGTGAATGACTCTACTGGTAAAATTTCACGCAAGAAATTCAAGCTGAGAGCCCAAGGTAGTTTTCTTAAATGAGAACATACTACTATTAGATAACTAAATACATATATGTGGACATATGAATTATTTTTTTAAAAAATATTTGCTGGAGTTAGTTGTTTCTTTAATGTACTTTCCTCTGCCATTTCCGTCTGATGCTATCTGTTGCCTGTTTTTATGTGTGAGGTTGATTTTTCAACCACTTCAAGCAGTTATGTATATACATACGCAGAATAATAGAGCAAAATTACGTTATTGCCTTTTGCTGCTGGTAAAATTGTATTCTGTCAGTGTTATAGTATTTGCTTGGTCAAATCTAGTCTTACTATTACAGCGAAGAAGGTTGTGGGGGAAGAAACTTCACTATGATTTTCCTCCTGTTAAGCAGAGTGTGGAATTTCAGTAGAAGTTCGCTTTTAGGATAAACCTACATCTCCTTTTATGCCACATCAGTAACTCTTTCTAGCTAAATGTTTCAGGAAAAGAGGCCCATGGGCTGGAATAAACTCAACGCTTAAAACACATGTGCTATTGATGGGTTAAAGCTAAAAGGAGATGAGATTTTAATTTAGTCTAATTGCAATCATGAAAGTAGTGGAACTCCCTCTTTCATATGGCTATGATTCGCTTTTCATGCAATCTCATACTGTCATGGAAAACACTGTTACCAGGAACGGTTTCTTAAGTTGTTTTGAGGATAAGTTATGCCAGGCCCAAAGAATTTCCTGTAATGTTTGCTGAACACTAATTGAACTTTCTCACTACGCTTGTCCTCTTAGCCTTATTTGTTTTATTTTCTTAATGCTGGGAAATAAGGACCAAATGCAGCAGTAAAACAACTCAAAGAAGTCACCAGTTGACTTTGTGGCTGGCAGGTCAAGATCTTACTTCAGCTGATACGTGCAAACCTTGCCAAGCCTACTTTAAAAAGTCTTCGTAGTTGTTTAAATGTCCCTTTTTTTCCCCTTTATTTTTGTTTCCCTTCGTTGCCTGACAGAGTGAAATACTTTGTTTATATCCTAGCATTCCAACTTTTATGCTGTTTCTTTATGTAAAAAGTATTGGCAAATGAAATTAATAAACTAGATTTCACGTGACTGTTTTGATAAAGAAAATGGGTCACTTGTAAGGTCTTTGGAAGAAAACCAATGACTACCACTTCTAGCAATGCATCAACATTACTTTTTGGAGACCTTAATGTGAACAATTACTCATAAGTTTATTGCCAATACTTACCAGTTTCCTTGCATAACAGTAGCTTCTGCTTGTCTGTGGCCTTTCTAAAATGGCCTGAGGTGACTCTTTTACTCTTCATTTATAGGCCTTCACTTATATTTGCCTGGGTTTTTCCGTGTTTTATTTTGTTGTTGTTGGTTTGTTGTTTTTTTTTTGTTTTCAGGTCATCTCCTCCTCTTTAGCCTCTGCAACTAATTACTGCAGTTTTATGTATACTGCTCCTTTGACTTTTGCTCTTCATTACAAATATTAGTGTCTACTGAAATTGGCAGCCTGTGGATGTGTGTCCTTAATGAACAGCAAATCCTGCTGGAAGCCTTTCAGTTTCCTTCAGACTGGAGCTGATGAAGACCTGCACCTGTCATCTTTCTCAGCTGGTGCAAGTCCTCAGTTGATCTCTTAGGGGCTAGGTGTTTTACATAAAAACTCGCAAACCTTTAACTCTCAGCTCTCACAATGCACTTGTGTATTAGTCATCATTAGTCTCCTTCATGTGTGTGCTGCTGTAGTGAGGGCAGGCTTGCAGAAGGTTGAAGTGGCCAAATGAAGAATCTAACAGCCAGCTTGCAGTGTCTGGAAAACACAGCCATGCCCAGGAGCAGTTATTATGAGATCCAGGTAGCCTCACATTCAACTTATGCAGACAGTCACCGGTCTCCACACGTGTGTGTCCTCATGTGGGGTGCCTGGATGCCCAAAGGGTTGTATTCTTGTCACAGCCCAGTGAAGTCTGTGACTGGTGCTGCTGTGTTGGTGATGTGATGTTGAGTCCAAAGTTAGGCAAAAATGTCTTTCCCAAAGTCATGAATTGTGGTCACCTGGATTTCAGTATGGTGTCTCGCAGATTCTCACTGTATCTCCAACACCATGCCATGTAACATCTTGAAAAAAAACTGAGGGGAGAAATAATTAAAAAAATAAAAAAGCTAGGTTTCTCAAATTATTTAGAGAAGCAACACTGGAACCAAACAAGCTAACTGAGAATTACCTCCTTGTCAGACTGGAGAGCTCAGTGGTCACCTTGACCCCAAAGGTACTGTGGGTGTCACTGTGGGTGTGACCGAATGTGACTGAGTGGGTTGCTCTTTTCTAAAAATTGCTTTCACTACTTGCTTGGGCTTTTCAGTTCAGACCAAGGCCCTGTTAGTTTTTGTGTCCATTTGCATATGTGCTTCCAGGCTGTCCTCATAAACTCGTGCTGCCTTCTCTTGAGTAGTTCCATGCCAACAGCATGAGTTGTTTGAACGGAAAACCAACGGATTGGCTCAAGCTTGTTGTGTTTGCCAACTCCCTGTTTAGGGCTTGCCACAGTCACAGAGGCACTGACAATGTCACTTAGAAGGTTTAGCATTTGGGTTGTGTAGCACCAGAACGTATGAAATCTCTGCCTCTACCCCACAGCCCTGATGCCAGAACTGTGCAGCGGGTCTGGTCAGAGAAGCCTACGATACACCTTGCAGACACCACTGCATCACATAAATGGGAGTTACCTAGGAAGTATGGATAGATGCATAAAACCTGACAAGGAAATCAGGAAAGGGCTCCTTGCTAAAGAAACCTTGCTCTGAGGTCAGTGCAGAAGAGAAACTTTCATCCCCACGAGCAGTTGCTTCCACTTTGAGTAAGACAAGTAATTTTGCTTCTTTGTAAGATATCACTTCTTTTGAAATATGTGAAATTTCCACATCCTTTTCTTTTTCAGATTACTGTTTGTGAAGGAGTTTTTGTGGAATGCAGCTGAAGCAAGAACAGCCTGGTAGCATCATACAAAAGCCCCAGAGCCACATGATGATTCTTGCTAGAGGTAGTTCATTTGTCTTGAAGAGGAGGTGGAGGCAGATAATGTGAGAGAGGCAGAAAAATCAATATCTGCTTCAGTTTTCATTATTTTTCTTCAATCTCAGGAAAAGGGGAAAACCCAACAGCAATCCTTTTTCTTTGTATTCTTGCCCGTGTTACAGTAAGTTCAGATTCTTTGTTTTAAACAGGAAACAAAAGGTCAAAATTAAGCTCTTATTGCATCAAAAGACCTGGCTAGTTGGTGACTTATTTATTAATAAGCAGTATTTATTTTAATAATGACCCAAGTCTTAACTGTCTATGCCACACTACTAATTACTGTTCTGGTTTATAGCTGTGGTAAATTTCACAAAGGAATTTTAATTAAAAAGATGTTTAAAGAGTGAGTAGCTCTGTTTGCTTGTTATTTCAGATAACTAACACTGCAACACTGTCTAATGATGTTTATTAGTCTGTTATTTGAGAAAGAAGGTTCCACTAGAACTTCAGGATTTCAACTCCTCAAGTGCAAAGTCAAGATAATTGTAGTTCTTCATGCCCAGGATCAAGAGATGACAGTGGTAGTGGCATGAATGTTTATGTTCTAGTGAATGGTGATATCTTTCTGACCATTCAAGACTTTGCACACTTGAGAAGTACAAGTTTCAGTTTTACTCAACAGATCTTTTTTTGATAAAACTATTGATAACATCAGCCAGGGCTACTGCTGTATGAAAAACTTACAAGAACCCCCTTTCAGCAGGGAAAATAAAACAGGAGTAATGTACATAAAATGATGCACTAAGCAATAGATGATGACACGTATGAGCAAACTAATACCAGTGAAGGCAAGATGAGGTTTCTAGAAAAGGTATGGAGCAAAATTCTGGGGAATTTTACTTTTTCTGAGTTTTTTGCATTGTAATATCACACATATAGAAATAATTAATATAGCGAGGAGAATGGAACAGTATAGAAGTGCTCATTATCCCCGCATTCAATAATGATTTATCTTTCTCAGTCTCCCCTCTCCAGGGCTGCTCCTGCTCTCTGCCTTTGATGAGGGACATCCACCACCTCTGCCAGGACAGCCCAAGGACAGCTTGCTCTGCAGGCTGGACCAGGCTGGTCACTGCCTGGGGCTGGGATCCCTCCCATCCAAGGGATGGTTGTCCATGTCTGTATCCACCTGTGAAAGAAGCGGTAAGCATCAGAGGAGTCGATGCTGTGGACTTGAGGAAACACCTCTGAGACACACGGGGTAGTCCTGGTCTTGGCACAGCAGTTAGAAAGCACAATTCTCAGCACTGCTCTTTAGTGGGTTTCATCTGCTCCCAGCATCAATGGTTGCTCAGCTACTCCATCTGCCCCAGCACTGGGGATAATCCCAATATTGTAAATAAGATGATAGTATTTACAAGAATCCTGGCATACTGCTTTGTCCAGCTAAGCCGCACATGTGGAGGCTGCTTTGGGCTTGGTGGAGGAGTTAGCTGGCTCTGAGAGCCTGCGTGCAGACGGCTGAGTGACAAGTGGGATGATGGCATGGGCTGCACAGCTCATGGAGAAGGACAGTGGGGTGGGTGGCAGTGTGGCATGAGGGGATGACTCACAGCCCATCCTGGGGAGGATGGCTACGAGGAAGGTCTCCCTGGCACTGCAGCCGCTCAGCGCTCCAGCCCCGCTGCCTGATACAGGATGGTGGCTGAGTGAGGTGCTGCCCGCAGGAGCCATGGGACGCCACACCAGGCTCTGCACCCTGGGCTGGACCTACCCTGGGGTTTACGGCAGGGGCACGTGGTGGTACGTGTAGACACTGGTGGTGTTCCCTGCATTTTCATGTTGTGCATCAAGCTTGGTGAAACCCGCTCTCCTGTGGGGCCTCTGGGTGTTGCTGCTCCCCTTTAATTCTCCTATCAACAGCGTGGGCTGCAGAGTCAGGAGAAATAGCTCAGGCAGGTATTTTGGAGTTCTTAAATAGACAGTGTAGAAAGAAAACTTTCTCCTGAGAGTGCCTTGCCCTTTCTCCTTTTAAAGCTAGAGGAAGCCAGGTTTGCTTAACCAAAGGTAGTCACAGAAGAAAATACTTATATGAAGAAAGTAACTATATTACACATATATCTAATTATTCATTCAGATGATGACATATTCACAGTTTCAGACTTCTTGGAGGTCGCTGCCTTTGTCCGTAAAAGAGGACACAACTGAGCTAACACTTTGTTTCCCACACAGGTTTAGAGTCATTGACATGTCTTCAGTCCTTCTAAATTGTGGGTGCTGGTGTCTCTGAAATACCAGGGGATAAAAAGTGCTGCCTGAATTGTATGTTGCTGCAAAACGAGGAAGATGGAATGGGGCAAAACTTGCAGTTATTCTTTGCTTTCATCACATTTAGTAGCCTTTTTTTGTGGGAAATGAGAAACTCAGTAATCATGGGCAATTGTACAGTGCTCCAAAATCTTTAAATTAGACTTGCTGTAGTAGACTCTTTTTCTTGAGTTGAAAGAAGAGCTGGACTCTATGAGGAAACCACACAGCTTTGTCTTCTGGGGTAAAAGAGGTGGTAAGTTGAGAAGTAGGGGAAATTCTCAAAGATGAGTGGAGATGTTTTCTATAGCTTACCTGGAGGAGAAAAATATGTTTTCAAAGAAAGACAGTGAGTAGATTTGCCTCTTATGTTTCTTTACTAGAACTGGAAATCTTCAGATTATTTGAAGGACTTCTGATGCCAGTTTCTCCTTAGGACAGTCCAAGACACTTTTATAGCAACAGTTCATAAAATGCTGCAAGAAAATACTGTATTGGTCCAATCCACTTTTCTTTTGTGATCTCTCCTGCAAGTTGTTTATTGTTTTAATTTCCTTTGAGGCTGTCTTCCCAAATGACTTTACTGGAGTAAGATTTTATGGTTTTCTGGTCTAGAGGCAGGCTGCACACTGTTTCACAACAAATAATGAGCTTTACCAGCTGCAAGGCAGATCCCTTGAGGAGACGTAAATGATGACCCTTACTGGAGCACCTGAGGACAGTTTGTTTTGGGTTCGTTTTTTTTTTTGCTTTGACATTTCTGCATTTACCCTTGTTGGAGGAGATAGTTTTCCTCTGAGCTGATTTTGGAAAATACTGGCCTGCTCTGAAGTCCAAACCTATTACTAAAACCTGTGAATTTGGTGTAAAGTGGAGAGCAAAACCATGTTGTATGGCCATCTGGACTGCAGATGATATATAGGAAATGCATTAAGCCTGATACATATGTTGGGATGAGGGTAGATCTGGGGTGCAGCTATCCACCACAAGAAGTCTCACCACTCATCTGAAAGAACAGGAAGGGTACTTTTGGTCTCTTCTGTTCTCTGAGGACCTGGACGTGTATAACTTCTGTGTCTGGATCTAAGCATTTGTCTTGGTGTTCAGATTGATTGCCTTTCTGTTAATTAGAAACACAGTAAAGTCTGCTGTTGGCTGGCACAGGACCCTCTCTTTCATGCTTGGTGGGCTACATAAAATGCTCCCTCAGCCCCACTTCTTTCAGTGCAGTTAATTCATCATCAGCACCATTAAGAAAAAGCATCGACACAGCTGATATTTACTGGCCTCTGTTTTGCCAGTCTTGTGAGATGCCCGTAAGCCATGCTGCCTTTGCATGACTGAGGCAGTTGCACTTCCCCTGCTGATAAACACAGGACTTAATTTCCCAGGCACGTTGGCCCTCAGCACTAAATGCAGTTGCCCATTACAAGCATTTGTTACAGCTCTGCTCGGCAGGATTTTGTCAGCTTTCAACTCTGGCAAAATTATTAATTATATCAGTAGGGTAACTTGGTACAGTCTGTGCAACTGGTATTTTGTCTCAAGTTAACTCTGAATTTCCTGATCCTAATTTTGTGTTGTATATGTTCAAAGATGCGGTTCTGTTGTTTTCAGCAACTGCTTAAAGATATGAGTGGAATTAAATGTCCTTAGCAGAAGACACAACTCGGAGGGCACTGTATTTACATTTGCTGACTGTTTCCGTCATATCATCTCAGGTCTTATCAAATCCTTCTTCCACTCGGACAGAATAATTACTAGTTATTTCTTAAAACCTAACATCTTAGTAAATTAATAGATTCAATGTCATGGCATAACACTTTAGGTGTTATTTTGTTGTAGCAAGAGTTGGTTTTACCTGTAGAATATATTTGAATTTTGTTGATAAATCCCATTCAACCAGCTGAAGTTTTGCTACTGTTTGCAATACATGAATCATACAATTTCCCTGTAGCAGTCTTTGGATAAAGAACTGCAAAGGACCTTAAAAAAATTTCCTTTCTTTTTTGGAAGCTAAATCAATCAAACGTAGAAGGCTTCTGTCAAACTTAGAGACAATTTGTTCTCTCTGAGGAGCTCAGCTTGTTTATTGTCTAAACCGTAGTCATTTTCTCCTCAAAATCAGGTTCTCTCATGGTGAGGCACACTGGGTTTAGTCATCTAATGTTAAGAGCCAGCATGATTCAGATGACATCTCCGAATAACTACAGGACCATGCATAGACTATAGCACATATTCCCTGCAAAGCATCCTTGGCTGCCTTACGGCGATGCACACAATGATCTACAGCTGTAGCTGTGCATCACTTCAGCTCCACAGACCTCTGAATCAGTCGGGTGGATGTTGGCATGTGCACTAGTCTTTATTCTCTCTGAATAATGAAGAAGATTTCTGAGTCAGAAATTTCCTGGGCCGACAGAGGCCAGGATGACAGTCCATTGCCATTTTTGACTAAATTTTGTTAAACAAACGAATGAGCACTTGTAATAGCTGAGAATACATGGCAGCATTTCCTGTTTGCTTGCACTGATAATTGAAGTTAGAAAGGTTGTGGGCAATGTTTTCACACTAGTCATCTTTTAGAAAAAGTTGATATAAATTGTTCTTTATTTCCAAGTTTCATGAACCTTTTAATGAACCTTGGGGAATTATAGAAGCAAAGTTTTTCACACTTTGCAGAATGGAGTTTCCATGCCCATTGAAAACTTAGAGTGGGCTGGTAAATATTGATACAGCAAAATATCCATTTTCATAAGAAACCTGGAACAGCAGGAAATCACACTTCTCCTCTGAGCAGCATAATAAAAATTTCCCGCACATATGCGGGAGGCAGATGTCTTTTCTTCTAGACAGTTGATTAAAGATACTATGGTTCCTGGTATTCTTAATTTTTTTTTGGTGGTTTTTTTTTGCGGTGGGTTTTTTTTGTTTTTTTTTTTTAAAGCATGTACCTTGCCAGTAGCTTGCAATGTGCTTTGTCATTTAACAAAGTTGGACCCTCCTTGGTTGTGTAGTGCTGGGCATTATTTCTGTGATCAGCAAGGACAGTGAACAATACAGGACATGCTGGTCTCTGTTGATTCTTGGGGTCAAAGCATTTGTTTTGTCTTTTTTTTATCTTATGCTGTCTGAGTGCATTCACACTTGATTACCCTTCTTGGTTTTGACCTATAGCCCTGAAAAACGACAATGAAAAGAAAAAACCCTCAAGCAAATTACCAATAAAAAGCAAATCATCAATAAAGTGCAATCTTCTTTTTTTAAATAAAAGAAAATCTATGGGAAGCCAAGTGTGCCTGCATGACCTTGGGCAACTAGCAGTCCATCATGTTCGGCTAGCTGTCAGCTGTATTTCTTTCACTCCAGACAGACATTAGACTGCAAGCCAAAATGGTTCAGAGGTGCTTTCCATCATGCATGGACTTAGGCCTCCTTTTATGAAATATTCCAACTTCTTTGTGCTGATATACAAGGGCGAGGGGAGAGGTGGCCTCTTGCCTGCGCAGTGGGCAGAGGCTGGGGGTGCCTGGGGCTGCTCTCTGCAGCTCCCCGAGCCCCTCTGCTCTGAGTCAGCGCTGCAGGGGCTGCACGGTGGGCATGACACAGGGTACAGTTTTCACATAGGATTCATGTTCCTGTCCATTTACCAAAAAAATGAAGCTTCGCATGATAACTGCGTGTGAGCAGCCAGACCTCTGCATCTTCAAGGGCCGCTGCCGCAGACATCTCGCTGCCTGAAGCAGCTCAGGGGAAATGTGCAGGCTGCTGATCTTGGCAGTGTGTGTGTGTGTGCACGTGCAAGTGAGTGTGTATGCCCCCTCCCTGGGGCCCTCACTTCCCATCATTACCGACTGTGCTTCCTCCTTCCTCTCGATCCCCGTTTGTGGGTGAGCCCGCTCTACTTTCATGGAGATTAAATTGTCCTGGCTCAATACGGTGTTATGCAGAGAGAAGCGCCCAGTTTTGAAAGGGGCAGTTACATGGCTGGATTCAGTCAGTCATGTCAGCATGATCCTTTTGGGCTGACTTAGCCTACTTGTAATACCTGAGCTCTATCAAAACTTGCCTGGATATTTTTGCACAGTGCTGCTTTCTGCTGTGTGGACTTTGCACTGACAAGAACAAGGTCATTTTGTCATAGAGCAACAAGAAACGTTTCTCCCTACAGGACTATGTCTGTGTGACCAAGATGAATACGACTCAAACTCAGGCATGTGAGAGCATGCTTCAGCTCTGTGTTTGATATGGGGCCATGTGGCATGAGGGCAGTGGGTACTGCTGTCACTGGGATGCTCTTGTTGGTACCAGCTCTGCGGCATGAGCCTCGGGCAAAGCAGTGAGGTGCACTGTGCCATATGTAACGCTCGTGCTCTGGGGAAGCAGGCTATGATCCTGCCTACATGTCCAGGCATACCCCTTCGCTGAACTTCTTTCCCTTCTCAAAAAATTGTTTGTGAACATGTGGTGTCTCTTTGGATTTCCACAGGAGTGTTGTGGAAGGAAAATGGCCACTGGTGTGGAAGTGTGTGCTCTGTGCGCTAGCTGCAGGAATAGTGAGAGTTCTGTGTGTCTGCGTGCAAATTTCAAAATTTTGGAAACAAACCCCTATGGTGCACCTAGGTTTCAGAGTAAATTCTTCTGATAATACTAGGCTGACTTATGACTGATGAAAGGGCTGAACTGTAGCACTGGCAGGAGAGCTTTTGGGACTGCAAGTTTAACTGGACCAGCCTCCTGATAGAGCTGAACAATGGTCTCTAGCCCATAGTGAACTCAGCCAGCACAGGAGCAAGGGCTGAGGGTAGAGACACTGTCTCTGGAGACAGCACCATCTCAGAGAGGCTTGTGCTGCCTGTAGAATAGCACTGCAGTCTTTGCTTGTTAACCTCTCTTTACTGGAGCAGTAATGAAATCTCAACTGGAGTGGTTACACCAGGCAGAAGGGGACCCACCAGCTGTTTGGTGCTTCTTGCACTTCTGTTTCACTCTTCCTAAGGATGCAGCACTAGCAACTTGTACCTATTTGCCTGTATCCACCTCTCTGTGACTACAGTCGAAGAGTAGGGACTGAGAGGGAGAGCCATAAGCAACCATCACTGCATCACTTCTCGGTCACTGCTAAAGTAAGGCCTTCATTTGAGTAATGTACATCGAAACAGAAAGAAATGAATCAAACACAACCCGCTGCAAACCACTTAACTCTACTGGCAGTTTGAAAAGGCGGGGCTGCAGTGCTTGCAGTTCTTGTGCTTGATGCTTAGTAGCAATGCGTTGACAGTCACTATAAGCCTCAAACTTTTTTTTTAGAATAATCCATTGCAACTGAAGCAACTTTGGTTTGCTGTGTTACAATGCTTTCTGCCCTTCTAAGATTCGTGGGGCCTTGTTGGGGTTCTGAGAGCTGAACAGTGTAATAGAGAGTAGACGAGAAGACAGTTTTGCATGTATGAGGGTATGGGTGTATAAATACATTTAATCATAAAAAGGGTAGAAAAAAGCGGCAGAGAAGATAGTTTTTCTTTCCCCGCCACGTGGCCTAAGTATATTGTGTATCATACATATGGTCTGGCACCAGAGGAGAACAGCAAAGATGACTTTTGTTTTAGGCTCTGCTCGGACTCCCTGTTCCAGCCGGTGCACCCACAGCTGCCTGAGTGTCAGAAAGCTGCAGCCTTTAGCTAAAATGTCATAGATAATGGGATCAGCCTGCAGGATGCTCTTTGCTGAGGTGTCCAACATTGCATCTGCACAGACAGTCGAGCATTACACCAGCTCTGGTTTGGAAGCTGCCTGCCACACTGGCATAGTGTTGCATCTGAGCCAGCAAGCTGCTCCAGGGAGCTGTTTGCTAATGGGCTGTGCAGCGATTTGGTGACTGGGGCTGGCTTATGTTTGTCTTTCCAGCAAACAGTACAGAGGCATTCAGATCTGTCTGCACTTGTTGGAACAGATGGACACACCCTGAGGCTGTGACTGCGCAGGAGACTGCCTTTGCCCTACAAACCTTGCTCTGTCATATTAAAAAAATTTGCTCTCTCACATGGACCTCTACTTCACTCTTCTCTTGGATTAAGATAAAATCTGTTTTTGGAGTAGGGTAGCTGAGAGTCCCTCCAGCCCTAGAGCCAGCTCCTCTGCTTGATCCCCTCTTCAGGTCCTGTGCAAGTCTGTAAATGAAATTACAGCATACTGAACACTATACTAACACAAGGCCTCCTAAGTAAGTAAATCTGGAGTAATGCTTACCTTGTCCAAATGGTATGTGGGTTGTGAGGCAGCTCTTGTAGAAGTCGTGTTCCTGGTTTTGGCTTCAATGAATCCACAGGGCTTTTTGTAAGTCCTGTTTCATAATGTTTCTGCTTCTCCAAAGTCTCAGCAGCGCAGCTCCAGGAGGGCTGACTGTGCATGATCTGGCACATAGGCTGTCTGCAACAGAGGGAGCTGCTAAATAACCTACATAAAGGTATTGACTTCAGGGATCTATTCAGATAGGGATCAATGGCTTTAAAGTTATAAGGTGACATGATGTGTAGCCTGCCTGTGGTGGTGGGAGTCGTATGCTGGACGGATCCTGTGCTCTGGGTAAAGACTGAAAGTCAATGATAAGTGCAACTACTCCAAGTCCTAAGGGGAAACCTTCCCAGGCAGCTACTGAAATGTCTGCTACTAAAAGGGATCCGTGAACCTGGCTGCCCTTCTTGCCTGTCCAAACACAAACAAATGTCTCCTCTCTGTTGCTTTTCTCAGTTTCTTAGAGCTGAGCAAATTCCAAGGCTGCAGTTTACAGCTTGTGACATTTCCTTTGCCACTGAAATACTTGCCTCCGACAAGTTCATTTCATACACACAACTGAAGAAAGAAGGTGGAGGTAGAGTGCTGCTTTCTTTCAATTTCATATTTTTAAACTTCTGTTGTATTCATGAATGAGTATTTGGAGTACCCAGGACTCTCAATGGCCATGAGCTCACGGAGGTTTTCAGTATGGAAACCTCTTGAGTGAATATATTTAGAGTGGCAATGAAGGAGAAATTTAAACTGAGATTGCAGGGGAAATACCCAACAGGAAAGCCAAGACATGAATACTTAAGGGGAGTTTTGCTGGGTGAGTGGATTGCCTCCACTCTATTGCACGTAAAACAGTCGAAGGGCTGCAAGAAGTCAGTTCTTCAGCTTCACACTCTTAGTTTAAACTCTCCAGCTCTTGTGGTTTCTTTTCCTCTCTTTGGTGTTTTACTGGAAGGTTGAGTTTTGCCTACTCAGTTCACGTGCCTATAAAGGATGTTTACTTTGACTACTTTTTACCCAGTCAGAGAAAACTACACATCTCTTTAACTTTTAGCATGTTTTTCCTTTCTCACTGCAGCAGCATCTTTTGTGAAGTGAAATGTGTGGAAGGACAGTTCAGGTCTGGGAAGAGACTCTGCAGGGTCTGAATACGAAGTCACGGCAATGCTGCTTGTTGTGACACGTGTGGCACAGAGTAGCTTTGTGTACATAACAATGATCCACCCTCCACGACAAAGTACTCTTCCCTGAGAAGAAATGTTCTGTAGTTTCGTATTCTACAAGGGTAGAACATAATTCATTCAGCAGTATGTGTAAGTGCTCTCTGGGAAGACAGCGTAACATCGTAGCTTCAGAGACTTCAAGCCTACTGGCACAATGATCACCTTCTCTCACTGCTGTAAAGAAGGGGCCATGTTTATTCAGAGGTTCCCAGTTTGGGCCCATAGCTTCTGACTGGACTGAGCAGTATCTTCAAGTGTCAGCACAGCACCATAAGAGGTCTTGCAATGGCGGCAGCAGAAATGTCAGCTTGCTCCAGTGTCACTTTCTGCTGGTTGCTCTCGTTTCAGTGTTAAAGCTGCCTGATGCTTTGGCATGACTGCTGCTGAGCTGCACTTGGTGTTTGTCATCCCAGCTTTGCCTAGAAGGCAAGCTGGGAAGTGAAGCCTTGGTACGTCATTAGACTTGAGATTGAAAGACAAGGTGTGCATGTTGCTTCTGCTCCATGGTCAGCCCATGGGGTGAAGCCAGCTCCTTGAAAAGAGGACAGTGCCTGCTGGGCATGCAGAGAACTTCACGCCAAAAGTGGTGAAAGATGAGCCAAGCAATCTGCTCCTTCCCCACGAGCAGGAGTGTGCCTAAAGGAGAATGTCCTTCTCCAAAGCATGTTCAACGCAGGGCAGGTCTTCAGCAGTATTTACTCAAACAGCTCATTTTACTCTGGTGTGGTTTTCTTCGCCAAAGTACTGCTTGTCATATTTTCTCTGTCAAGGCACAGAAAGGCTGAGTCTCAGCATCCCCTCTGCTGAGGGCTACGGGCCATCAACATGGCCTTGCACTGCCCTGTTGCCCTCCATTTAAGTGCTCATCTCTGCTGAGCTGACGAGTCGTCAGGTAATTGCCAAAGCTCTTTGGAAGGGGATCTCTTTCTGTGCTGATATTGCCTCACTTGCCCATTCCTGCTTATGCTGATTTTGCAGCTGACTGGTCTCTGTATGGGGAGGATGTGCTTTGACACCTTTGCTTCTGATTAATCTGGTGCTGTGATAGTCCCGGAGGGTCTCGCCACCAGCGTCATGGCTGCTGCAGCGTAAGGCTTTGCATGGACATAGGTTGAATTTTGTTCCCCATTCTCACCTGCTTAAGCTTCAAGAGTGTAGGAGGCTCCAGCCTGCAAATGAGCAGTGGCAAGTACCAACAGTCATCATGACAATAGTGAGGAAATGCTAAATAATAGCAGTGTGTCGTTCTGCAGGACTGTGTGATCTACTATGAGTTAAAGCACCTTGCTGAATACAGGCAGTAAAAGCATAGTTGTATGAGCAGATTCTGAGTAGCACACGTTCAATAGCTTGGTGGAAAACATCTTTAAAGATAAATCAGACAAGTTCCAACTCAGAAGTGTGAACCAGTCCAATGGCTGCATTTGCCCAGGGCTGCTTCTCTTGCTTACAATGTGAACTGGAGACTGCAGGCAGAAACCCTTTGGCAACGCTTTTGTGCTAGCTCTTCCTTCTGTTACTGATTTTAAAGCTTTACCATTAATTGCTCCTATCAGAGTCTGCTTTCTTTTGTGGTTCTAGTAGGACCCTTCAAGAGCTTAAACAGAACAGACTGATATTGAGGGAGTAGATTTGCCAAACGGTAAAATAATAGCACATTTCACAGCAGATCACACAACAGGACACTCGCTGTTACTGACATTGGAAAATTTTTCCAGGCAAAGTACGTGAGATAGCGGCTCTGCAGTAGAGGTGTATGCCACCTTAACTTGACCTTGGGTGCTGGGGGGGCCTGGAAGTTGGGTGTCTGCTATGTCTCCGAACATAAGCAAAACAGTGACGAATTAAAAGGGGGAATAATATCAGCCTTTCATACCAAGGGCCCTTGCAGACTATTGGTAATACATGATGACTTTGAGAAATGCCTGGACACCTTTTTAAGCAGTGTTTAGAGTGAAAAAAAAAGAAGAACAATTGGAGGGTTTATATACGAGTGACAGGCTGGCACTGTAACATTTTGTGGCTGGGTGGTCTCCAGCCTGCAGACAGAAAAGCTGCATGTGCTGATCAAAGCGCTGACTTGTCCTGTCTTTACATTTCCCATTATCTCCTTCTCCATCTTCCTCCTTCCCTCTCCTCTTGTTGTACGTGTGTTTCTTGGGAAGGAAATCAAATGGTTTATACTACTCTCTGTTTTTAGCTAACTCTTAATTGCCCTAATTACTACTGGAGGGCCAGGCATGGAAAGTTTGAAAACAACTGTGAAGAAAACAAGGGAAAGAAAAAACATTCTTTTGAGGCCAAGGTGTCCTGTGGGGAGAACAAGCTGGATAAAACAAATCGGATAACAATGCAGCTTGTGTATTTTACTTCTGGTAGTGCTGCTCTCTTCTTTTGACTGCTTATAAGACATGCTTATTTTGGGACTTGTTGCCTTCGATGGCAGACTAGAGAAGAGAAACCCTGATCCTGAGAAAGACAGACTTGCCCCTGCACTGCAAGGGAAATCTGGAAGCATCCTTGGAGTAGTTTTTCCCAGTTCTGACAACAAAACAATTTCTTTGTCTGTAGTCTTGCCTTTCCTTGCAGGAGGTGCATTGGTGGCTTTTCTCCTCACTCAAAGTGCTTAATAAAACTTGCTTTTCAAGATTTCTTTAGGCAACAGTGTCTCCTTGGAATATTGCAGCAGCTGGAGTTCACATCTCTAAGGTGAGGTTTATTTATACTCCTACCTGGAAACAAAATAACCTGTAAAAGCTTCCACAGTACATATTTCATTTCACTAAGAATGAAATTTTAAAATTGACTTGCCTCTGAAACTGAAGCTAGCAGAGGTGGTGGAGCCAGATTGTGTGAGAAGAGAGAAGGGAGAAGTGAATCAACCAGTGCTGTTAGCCCAATGTTTACAAGGTTAACAGTGACTCGAAATGAAGAAAATCACCCAGAGAGTCAACTAGGTTGAGGCAGTAATCAGGGATGTGTCGTTCTGGTGAAAGAGTAGTAGGTCAAATTATAATAAAACCTAGATTTTTCTGAACACTTACAACAAAATTTTTCCAGCACTTCACCTCACTCTTTTGAGTGTTAAAATGAACATAGACTACTTAAAGAATATAAGAAATGGAATAATTTTTTTACAGTTGCACATAGGTACCTATTTAGGACTTTTCAGTATTAAAAAAGGTGGAAATGAATACTTATAAGGGAGAGAAATGATTGAAAGTTGTGGGCATTTCAAGAATCCATAGCTAGTAATTTATTCCCTTACACAGTTGGCAGTATATGTAAAGAAAAAGAAAAAAACAATATGGATGTAATAATAGCTCTGTGCAGCCATTATAAGGATGAAGCCTACAAGAATTAGCAATTTGCTATCAGATATGTGGTGAGAAAATTAAGCCTTAGATCATCCTTATATCTTCAGTTTGTTGTCATTCTATGGCTACTGCAATTTGGGGTTACCGGTGGAACAGAAGTTGCTTCAATCTATTAATTTTCTGTTTAGATAATTTAGTCTTGACGCACCTCTGCGGAAGCTTATAAGTAGCCGGCCAATGTTTGTTAAATATGTAAGAAATCAAGATAAAAAAACTGCACTGTACTTTTTAATGTCCTGTTTGTGTGGCTGAATCCAGGCAGTCAGATGACCAGGAGGGAAGACTGTTTACTCGTACTAGAGAAAGTGAAACTGTCGGGTTTTGTTTAGTACACAGAGCATTTAATGTTAGGAGTATCAGATGGCTGTGGTATAATCAGCTGTTCCTCCCAAATGCAGTACATCCACAAGAACAAAACACTCAAGCTCTAAGTTCCCTGAAAGGTGAAGTTTATATGAGGTTATTTCATATTTGATTAGGACACAAATTTTTTTTTTTTAATCTTGAGACAAAAGCTCTGTTTTTATGAGTGTGCTTTTTTACAGCTGTCTGTTTTTAAGTAAGATACCTTAGATAAGACTATAATTGTTGCAGGGGAAATGATGCTGTGCTCTGGAGGTTCGTCTCACTGATAGATGTGGCTAGAAATGAGACTACAGCACCCTGGGAACTATAAGGCACAGGAGAAAGCTATGATGAGGCACTTGCACATGCTGGAGTGTCTAATTCTTTTGTCTGAATGCAACTAAAGGATTTGATTAGTATATAGGAGGCAGCATAGCAGTGGAGTCTGCCTGATGACTATTGATTTTTAATAAGCCTAGAATAATGAATTGTCTTCAGGAAAATATTAGCGTAAATTGATTTCCTGTGAAGAATTAAAGAATTAAGACAGTGTGACCCTGGGGCTTTCATTTCAACTTTAGCTCCCTCAGCCAGAGTGCCTTCAGACTCTTGCTATTTATGGCTTTTTTAATCTTTTTTTTCCCCCTGAAATTTCTTTGGTGTCGTTATCAGCCTACTCAATGTTTTCACAGTCTTCTACTAGCCTTTTTGATGTCTGTTGTGCCTGTGGAGCTTTTCTGCTGGGGGTGCAAAAGTGTACATTCATGTCTTGTGAAGAGCGAAATGCTGCTCTTTCTGGGAAAGTGCCTTTTCTTTTCCCCGGGAGCGAGAGCACAGTTTTGTTTTTGTATTGTTTCAGCCTCATCCCAATGGTGTGTGGCTGCTGGAGAAGAGGAGGAGCTGGTCTGCACTAACTCTTAATACCCACAGCAAATGGAACTTGTAGTCTCCTGGGACTGTTGCAGTTTGGGTGTCATAGGAAATACTGGGTCCTTTGAAGGCAGTAATAGTTTTGTCCGTGAAATCTGCTTTCTGGTGGAAATGCTGTCATGCTCTGCCAGAGGAACTCAGGGAAGGCTCTGTTGCCTCACATATCAGCTCTCAAAAGCAACAAGACAAGGATGTGTGAAGACACTTGCACTAGTATAAAACCAAAAATTAGGTACACAGTAGGATTCTGAAATTTTTGGGCACCAAAATCACTGGCTATTTCTTTGTGAGAGCAATAGCTACATGGGAAAATCTTTGGGAAGGTGAAATATCTTGAGATAGTTCAGGGTTTTCTGAAGAGGTAGGAAATATGTCTTCATTCAAATGCCAGAAGAAAAAAGAAAATAGATAATCTGGTTTCTAAGTTTGCAGGGGATACATCAAGAAGTAGTGGGACTCCTGCACTGGGTTGGAGATGCTGTGGGAAAAAATGCCTGGGGATGTGGTGGAGGTTTTAGGAACTGGTTGGACAAGCACCTGGTAGGATCGTCATCAGCGTCCTGCCATGGGCAAGTAGAAAGACAAGATGACCTCTTGCGATCCCTCCCGGACAGAGAGATGAGAAGACCTCTTCCAATCCCTCCCAGTCTATCACTGTGTCGCCCTAGGATGGGTGGATGCAAGACAGGAGGGAATGCAGCATGTTGTGGTGGTAGGGAGTGCAGGAGCGACTCTCACCAAGTCTCACAAGGTCCTTTGCCTTGTGGGGTTGGGTGCTCCATCACCCTGTGCCTGGGTGGATCTGGGACCCCCATCCTGCAGCTATAGGTGCCCTCAGAGGCTCCTTAAAGCCTGTGGGACCCCCTTAGCTCCCTGCTCTGGCAGAAATGCAACATGAGGTATGTCCTTGACGCTGCAGGTGAGGAACATGGACTTTGAGGAAGCAAGGGAGGAAATCCTGCAAGCACGTGATGTCCAGCAGCAGGGGGAGGGAAGGGAGCTACAGGGGGAAAAAGCGACTTGCAGGTACTGCAGACCTTTTTCTGCTGCTTTGAGCAGTTCAGATGAACAGGACTGGTGAAAAGGCCATACTGATGAATAGGATCTTGGCAGTGATGGGACTGGGAAGACATATGTGCTTTCTTACTGCTCTGCAGAGGTTTAGTCCAGCTCCTCCACATCTCTATAAGGGGTTTTGTTATTGTGGTTGTTATGAAGGAATAGGAAAGAATGTACTTTTAAATATATCTACATCTTCAGGGAAGTATACTGAAGTTATCTGCATGCAAAAAAGACGGCTTGCAACTCCATGCCCTTGTTTTAAAATTTTACCATTAGCTGTTGTTTAGCATTCATGGACTGTTCTGCCTCTGAGGAAGCAACTCACAGCCACCCTCGCAGTAGAAAACAGCTCCTCTGAGATATTCAGAGGCTGATACTTAGCTAAACTTGTGGAACAGAGGATCAATTTGTGAAATGATCCACTGAAATAATGCCTGTGAAAGACACTGACTACAAAATAATTTTTCATGGCTGTCATGATGCACCTATTTTAGTCTGTTAAGCACTTGTTAACTTGAAAATCATTTTTCTGGCTGATACTTGACAGAAAGTAAGTCTGCGTAGTGTTGCTCTGTCCATGGCTGCTCTCTAGACCTACCCAGCTCCTGCTGACAGTAACAGCAGGGTGCCCACTGCCTGTACATGCAGAAAGTTTTAATTCTGGTGAGCTCCATTTTTTTCCTATTCTTTTTTGTTCAGAAAGCAGTCATAAAACAACCCAACTGAAAACATGAGGAAATAATTTCTCAGGAGGCTTCCTGTCAGCTTGGCCAGCCAGCTAGTTGCATGACATCTCTGGCTTTTAGCATTGCTTCTCTCTTTTACTTCCTTTCCTAGGCAGAGATTTGACACGATGTGATCTCTTGAAAGAGTCACAGTCTCTAAAAACTTCGCTTATCCTTTGGGTAATAGAGTTTTACTTTCCCTCCTGCTCCTCCCAAGGGCCTCAGATATATGTGTGTGTCAGTGTGAAGCTGAATATTGAGTAATATTAATTTTCTTGTTAAAGGATGGCATTATTAGTGGTGGGCATGCTCACTTTTAATCCAAACAAGCAAAACGAAAGCAACAGCCAGAGGAAAATTTCATTTATTTTCTTGTAGTGTTTTGTAAAATCACCAGCTCTGGGTGGGCATAGGGGATTTTTGCAGTTTGCATGCGGGAATACATGATTGTGCTCCTCTGGACTTGCCAAACTGCCACCAAAGTGTTACCAACAGCTACACTTAACAGAGAAGGTCTCTCCTGATGGCAGTTCCTTGCTTGCTTCTGGCGAGAAGATTGCTTCTTAAGGCTGAGACGCAGAATGTGAGAAAAGGGACAGGTCGGGCCACTTGTGTCCTGTGGGTAAGATACTATGTTTCCAGAGAGAGACAGTTTAAATAGAATTTGCACAATATATGTTAATTAACTGCTCTAGAAAGCTAAATTATGAGAAAGGCCCATTCATCTCTGCCGGCTGGAGTAGCGGGACCTGCCCAAGCAGTCTCTCCTTGGTACTGTGCTGCTGCCATGCGATCCTCATGGCCCCCGGTGATGGATGCACAGGGATGTTCCTCCCTGTGTGTGTGACTCAGCTCTCTGCTGAGGCCTCTGCCTGTCAGGACTTCACCCTTGTTCTCTCAGATTCATTTAATTGCTTCCAGGCTTTCTTTACTTTCACTTGTTTCTCCTGGCAGTGCACAGATGCATGCAATTGTGTTTCAGACCACTCTAAAAACCTTCTATTTGCAGATGGTTCCTGAAAAAAGACCTAAATCTTTAGTTTGGTTAGAGGGCTTTCTTTCCTTTGGAGTCTTTCCTTGCTGAAGTCTCAAGTGGTCAGAGTTTTGGACAGTGGATTCTCTTGTTTAAACTACTCCGTCCAACAAAGTATTTTGTTCTCCCTAAATGGATGGAGGAAGGATGACTAAGAGGCCCCTCTGCTCTCACAAGTTCTTTTGGTTCTCATGGGTGGAAAAGGAGTTGGAGGTAGTTACTTTCTATCACAGTAAAACTATAATTAGATTCTTCAACTAATCTTGAATGAAATGCTAGTTTGATTCTCACTGCTATATATTCTCTGCTGCATCGAATATTTATTTAATATTCATTTTTAAATAAATGAAGATGTTCCATGTGTAGAAGACCTGAGATTCCTTTTTCTGTGAAGGGTAAGTCCTGAATATGGTGATGAAACATGTCTTCTCTCAAAAATGTTGTTACTACACAGGGGATTCAAGAACAGATTATATGTGTTTGATGAGTGGTGATGACTTGGTATAGATATGGATAAAGGTTGTTGAATATATAAATACGTGAAATGGTAACTGAGCCCTATGCCAAAATCTAGAGAAGTTTCTGAACTGAATTTTTTGATGTTGTTTGATGCTGATGACATTTATTTTTTGGCTGTGACCATAAAGATGTGGGCTTTTTCCAGAGAAGTTTTTGCTGTTCGGTTAAAACTGTATTGATTACTGGTCCTCTCTATGAGCTATTGTTCTTCTTGACCGTTGAGTAGTAGACACTGGCTAGTTTTTTCAATCTATCATGAGTTCTCTGTTTGTACATGTGTACAAGACATTGCCAAATCACCACTATGATGGTCAAAAATATAAAGATTAAAATCTGCTGCAGTTGTTGCAAGGCATTTTCCTACCTCTGGAAAACCATCAATGAACTGAGTTGTGTGTACCAGTGCTTTAGTGGGAACTCAAAAGCAATCACTGCATCTTGCGGAACTATTGACAAGGACACCTCATAAGTAAAGAGACTGTACAGTTAAATGAGCTCTATCCCTGAGATTTACTGAGATTTTACTACTACTTTATTGGCTACCACTAATTATAATTTGCACTGCATAGTTGCGGGATTTTTTTAAAGACTTAAAATCTGTTTGCAAATATGTTTTACTTGTCATGCTTTTAAGAGAGATCAAACAGGAGGTACACATTACCACTATTGCAGCCTTTTGAAGTTTCATAGGCTAAGCCTTGTTGAATAACCCTTAACATAAATTTACTACAGACTAATTGGTGTCTCTCAGCTAGTTCCTAAGAGAGTCTGTCTTGACAACAACATAGCAGTTTGTATTTCAAATCCTTGCTGCTTCTCTGTATTTGAAATTTATATTACATGCGAAAATTCACTGATTGGAACTGGGTAGATGTCTTCATTGAAAGTACCCACCTGCCTCTGGTGGGTGGATTGAGAACTGGCTGAATGGCAGAACTCAGAGGGTTGTCATCAGTGGCGCTGAGTCTAGTTGGAGGCCGGTAACTAGTGGTGTCCCCAGGGGTCAGTACTGGGCCCAGTCTTGTTTAACTTCTTCATCAACAACCTGGATAAAGAGTTAGAATGTACCCTCAGCAAGTTTGCTGATGACACCAAGCTGGGAGGTGTGGTAGATACACCAGAAGGCTGTGCTGCCATTCAGCGAGACCTGGACAGGCTGGAGAGTTGGGCAGAGAGGAACCTGATGAGGTTCAACAAAGGCAAGTGCAGGGTCCTGCACCTGGGGACGAACAACCCCATGCATCAGTACAGGCTTGGGGTGGACCTGCTGGAGAGCAGCTCTGTGGAGAGGGACCTGGGAGTGCTAGTGGACGACAGGTTAACCATGAGCCAGCAGTGTGCCCTGGCTGCCAAGAAAGCTAATGAGATCCTGGGGTGCATTAAGAAGATTGTGGCCAGCAGGTCGAGGGAGGTTCTCCTTCCCCTCTACACTGCCCTAGTGAGGCCTCATCTGGAGTACTCTGTCCAGTTCTGGGCTCTCCGCTTCAAGAAAGATGAGGAGCTACTGGAGAGAGTCCAGTGGAGGGCTACAAGGATGGTGAGGGGACTGGAACATCTCTCCTATGAGGAAAGGCTGAGGGAGCTGGGCTTGTTCAGCCTGAAGAAGCGAAGGCTGAGAGGGGATCTAATATATGCTTACAAATATCTGGAGGGTGGGTGTTAGGAGAACGGGGGGAAACTCTTTTCAGTGGTGCCCAGCGACAGGACAAGGGGCAGCGGGCACAAACTGAAGCTTAGGAAGTTCCATCTGAACATGAGGAAGAATTTTTTCACTCTGAGGGTGACAGAGCACTGGAACAGGCTGCCCAGGGAAGTTGTGGAGTCTCCTTCTCTGGAGATATTCAAGACCCGCCTGGACAAGGTCCTGTGCAGCCTGCTGTAGATGACCCTGCTTCGGCAGGAGGATTGGACTAGATGACCCACAGACGTCCCTTCCAACCCCTACCATTCTGTGATTCTGGGCAGGTAACATTGCAGTTGGGCTACTGGCACCTCATGCAGGACCTGGGAGCATATTGGACTGCATTGGGGATCCCTGGTAGCTGGGATCAGCTCTGCAAATATCCTGTGCTTGGATTTCTCTCTGCAGCCAGGGAGATGACTCCCAGATCTTCCTTTATTTTTTAGAGGAGTCACTACTGTTGCTGAGCTTTCAGGACCTGGTGTCATACATACTGATACTGACTATTTCTGTCAGCCATCACAGTGGGACAACATTTATCCTGCAGGAAGTGCTTTTCAGTTTGGAAACAAGTGTGTGCAAATAAAGAAGTCACTTTTTTTGTTTGTTTTTAAATCTGAAAAAAGCGGTGGTTACACTTTTGCACCCACCCCCAGCAATGCTGCTCACGCACCCTGGAGCGTGCGGTGTTGTAGCTGGGTGAGCAAGCCTCTCTGCAGCTCTCTGCTCCCAGTGCTCCCTGTGCCCCTTTTGGTAACACCCCTGCTCTGCAAGTCTTGACAGAAGATCTGTGTGGTGTTGCACTGAAGCTACGGCTTTCCTGCAAGTTTCTCAATTTAAAGCATGTCTTTAGTGTCTTCTTCCTGAGTGAGTGTCACCATCTCCTCACCTCTCTCCAGGTTCTGATCCGATGGTGTCAAGTCAGGGAAAAATTACCACTAATAGGTACGAGTTTTTCCAGAGGCAGAAAGTATGTTACTTAACAGTTTTGTATCATTGGGTCTACATCTTTCTGTGCGAAAAAGTTAAAGCATATTAGGCTGGTTTCTGGGTACTACCTTTGCAACGGTCTCTGCAGTCCAAAGGGAGGCTATCAGCCACTACCTTCAAGTGTGCCAAATATTAATTTCACCTTGCTTTTCGTGGGTGATGTAGCTATCCAAAGCTATGAGAAGCTTAATTGAAAAGGAAGTTATTGGGCTGAGTTCTTGCTTAAGGACTAGCCAAAAAGAAGACACAGCATGAGCAGAGATGCTTCCTCCCCCTTTTGCTGTATGTGGGAAGAGGGAAAATAAGATATATTTGCTAAACTGGTGATAGAGAATATTTCTAGTGACTGGATCAGCAATATAAAATTTCTAAAGTAACAGCAGAACTTGCAGCAAATTTCTCTAATTGTAAACCCTTACATTTTTGCCTATGGCTACAGCAACAGTTTAGAAAAAATAATAAGTAATAAAATAGGAGCAACGTACAGATGAAATATGAAATCCTTATGATGCTGTTAGTAGGAACTGGGTGCAAAAGAAATAGAGCAAACACAAGTCATTGCTGCAAATGTATAAAGCAACAATATCACTGTCTTGGTGGTCAGTATGTAAAATATGTTTCTCTGGACAAGTTCTGTTCTCTGCTTGCCAAAAGAAGGAATGTTAGGGTTTCACACTCAGTGTAGTGCTGTTGTAAAAGTGATTCGGGAATTAATCTGCAGGAGAAAAAGCAAACTGCATGTTAAATGGCCGTCCTTCTTCAACTGAATTTCTAGCCAGGGTAACTGTGAAGTGACATACCATGCAATATATTTTGGCAAGATACTTGGCCTTTACTAAACCGGTGTTGTTTTTTTTTTTTTGCAATTGGAATAAATTGCACATATGAAAACACACAAGCCAGTTCTGATCCAGTATGTGCGGAACACAAGCTTTCAGGTGCTCAATGCCTTCCCCTTCATCACCTTGGAATGTCTTCTAATGCCAGGTTCTAATTGGTGTCAAACTGGAATGAAATGTGGCTTGAGAGCAAGAGTGTAAACCAGGAAATAGGTTCTTCAATAACTGCACCTTTCTCAGTGTTTGCTGAGCATGCAAAAAGCAAGTTTGCCTTCAAAAGTCTTAAGACAGACATTTCTAGCCACACCTTATTTCTGAAAAGCCTGACATATATATTTACATGTGTATATTCATATGCAGATACTTCTTACACACACACACAAATGTATATTTATATCGTGTGACACATTTCACAGCTACCTCCAAATGGAGTGTTTTTCACCCTTTTGACAGTTTCTATCTCCCACACCATTTCCTTGTCCTTGTCTGCCTCACCACCTATCCAAACTACATCCTGTCTAGCATGTATTACCCCTTGGGAATTTCTGGACTGAAGCTCAGTCCTTGTTTGCAGGCTTGCTTCTTGCCCTTTCAAATCTTCACTGATTACTTGTGTCAGGTCTGTGACCTGTTCCCATCTCCTGAGCTGCTTACTCCCCGAAGAAAGGGGTTTTGTCTACTCTGCTTGAGCAACCTTGGGCTGGTGAAGACAATACATCTAAACAGAGAAATCTGGGGTGTTGTGAATGTGTATTGGGTTTGTCTTTGTGTTAAAATGATCCGAACTGATGGATATGTCTCACCTTTTTTTTCCCTTTTTTTTTTTAATTTTTATATTTTAATTTTTAAATTTATTTTTTAAATTTTAAATTTTTATTATTCCAGTAGTCAAAAAGCCTCAGGAGCCACAGTCCCATGTTATTAATTCTTACATGGAAGCAAAGGTGAAAGCTTTTGCCCTCCACTTTCTCCCTGATGGACTCTGTTTCAGGTTTATGGAGTGGCACCTCCTGAGTGGACTTTGCTTGCCTTTACTCCAGAGAAAGCCTGAGCATAAGCAACTGAATTTTGCTTGGTTTGATCTTCAAATCCAGAACTGACCCTGGTTCACTTGACATTCCTTGCAATTCTTTGAGGTCTTTTTAGACTGTTAGGCTTGTAATGAAGTCAGCATGAACCTGGGGCCCCGTCTTCGACATGATGAGTACTTTCATCCAAATCCAGCAGAGCACTTTGCGTACCTATCCTATTTTAAGACTACAAATAGTTTAACTACAGTCAGTGGGACTATTGGCAGGCAGTAAGCTATAGACGCGCTACAGGACTAAAGCCTTTACGTGGTTTGGAGACTACAGTTTCCTGCACGTTGATAAACATTTTAAGTTTGGACTGAGTTTAGCAGGGTTTCAGGGTTTTTGACTGTTTTAGCAATATCTCCTTGCAGCAGGAAAAGAAGTAGTTTCATCTGGTACAACCCGTAGTAGCATAGTCAATACTAGTAACAGTATTTCCAAACTAATACTGGATAGTTATTATTCCAGAAGAAGTTTGCATACTTAATAGGTCATGAAGAGGAAACGAACACAAAAAAAAACCCCTCTTGAACTTGCCTTCTCTGGTCTTGTAGTGGTTGAAAGTCCTTCTGACTGTTATTTGTCTGTATTTTAATGCGACACACACAGAGATGAAAGTATGAACAGAAGCCCACTCATCCAAACTTGAGGCACAGCCATTCAATACAGGCTCTGTCAAAGAAGCAACTGCTGTAGCACACAGAGGCAAGGCAAACAATTGCCCTTTTTCGTTCATATACCAGAAATGTGAGTTCAAAGGGCTAAACAAGTGATAATGATTCTGATTGAACACCCAAACATTGGGACGAGCACTCTGAGGCAAGTCGGTGTGAAAGGGAAAGAATTTGTTGCTTTTGAGGACAGAAGGGCTACATATAAGCTGAACTGTCAGGCCAAGATTTTGTGCATTTTTGTGTAAGAATTTTTGAAGAAGGGAACATGAATTGAGAGGAAAAGTGAATGTGAAGGGCAATTAACTATAATTAATTTCAGGGTGGTTTACTTTTTCAGTAGGCTCTACAGAGTGCAGAAATGTGTCCCATTGCTTTTTATTTCATTTTTCTTTTTGCCTTGAGGGAGCCATACTTTTATATCTTTGAGGCAATTCTGAAGACTATGCCTCTAGTTTTAAAGCAGACTAAATATCTTAGTAAAATATGGTGTACTGAGGAGCCACCTGAATCCAGTTGTCTTACTCTACTTTTTAATTACAGACCATATACGGTGTTCATTATGAAGATCATACTGAAGTTCTCAATTCTCCCTTCCATTTCTGTTTAAAATATTAGAGGGCACTTGAATGAAACGCTCTTGCCCATTTTCATTAGTGTTCCCATAAACTGAGTAGTAAAGATTTTAGCAGTAGAATGAGAGATTACAATCCATACATGATTAGTTGTTATTTTGATAGTCAAGTCACCAAAATACAAAAATATAATGGAGGATTTAAGATAACTATAGCTTTTTTTATAACAGTAACAAATCGTACCCATAAAATTGTAGAATGGTTTGGGTTGGAAGGGACTTTAAAGATCATTTAGTTCCAGTCCCCCTGCAATGGACAGGGACACCTTCCACTAGACCAGGTTGCTCAGAACGCCTGCAATATTCTTGTTTTCTAGTTGGGGAATGAGAACTAGGAGTGGACAATAGCTGCTGTAGTGTATTCTGTGGTAATACTGGCAGGTGAGGTCCCATTTTGTGTCTCAGATACAGAGAGTTTAGAACTGTATTGGAAACCAGTTTTTTCCTTCTCAGTAAAGTTGAAATTTTATGTGGAAACAGTTTGCCTTTGAAAAACTTTGATGTGACAGGAACTTTGGTCCTGCTTCATGGAAAAAAAACAACTCAGGAAAGTGTTGTAAGTTAGAAGCATTAATTCCTTTTTATAGGCTGAGACTAATAACTTTTATACTGAGCACTTCTTCACAAAAGTCTTGCAGCATTTCATTTTTCTAAGCCACCAGAGACTGTGAAAGGTCTCTGGAAAACTGATTGAGATGAAAACTCTGTTTTGTCTTATCCAGCAGGAAGTATGCTTATCAATGTGGCTGTTAAACCGTGAATTTTCTAGGGAGCACTCCATGTGCGAGTTGATGATCTTGATCCATAAAAGCGAGCTCTTAGACATGACTCATAAACCTGTCTGTGATTCTAATGTGCTTTTCAGTTTTGAATAAACAAGTTGTCCAATGAGTTAATTAGGCCCCAGCGTACTTTTATCTACATCTACATGTACAGTGTTAACCCTGTGATATGTAGTTACATTGCTCATGTTGAACAACAGGTCAGTCTGGCAGTGGCTGTTTCAGGAGTAAATGCTGTAGAAGCAGATATTAACCGCAAATATTATATTTATTAATATAAATATATATCTTCCACTTCTTTAGGTCTTACGCTTTCTGGGAAAATTACCACAATGATTTTAAAAAAAGTTTCCCCCATGTGCATGTAGTGTGTTGTTTAACAGGTTGAATGACTTTCAGTGTTTTTATAGTCTTCTAAAGTCTTATCTGTCTTCCTGGTTTTTGTGCTTTTTCTAGTCACTTAGAAAATCCTGAAATGAAGACAAAACAAGGGCTTTTGAGACACTGAAATGAGACAGCTGATTAGTCCTAAGGACCCTTCCAAGTAGATAAGAGACAAGGTCAGATTTGTAGTAAGGACAAAGATAAATAATTTAAAAGGATCGTTCATTCAGGGGTAGAAAACATTTGACTGGAATATTTATGAAACTTTTAAAAAAAAGGCACACTCAGAAACATTTGGATTAATAAATAACACAGATGAAATACCTGGATGTATTCATTTTATAGTTTGCTCTTGAAAAATGGAGAATTCACTGAACTATGAAGTTCTGAAAAGAGTTCTTGTTTAGATTCTGCAACCCTTTTCCTTTCTGTGTATAGGGTTTTATCTTCTTTTCGAATAACCTAACCAATATTTTTGTTTTCAGATTAATGAGCTGCAGAGAATGAGAGACGATGACGGTGTTTTCCACAGTGTGCACATGCTTTTCAGCAGTTGATGTGTGCTTGTCCACATCAATAATATAGTGAATATGTGGGTTTTATTCCTCTTTAAACCACATCTCCCATTTTTGACCCATGGTGGTTAGGCTGCAACCACATTTTTCAAATGTTATTGCTGATATTTTGTCTCCCCTCCCTGCCTTAGTGGCAGTGAGTGCAGAAAGTGCCAAGCATCTTTCTCAGCAAATCTGGCTCCTCTGAGTGTATCGAGCAGTAAGATGGGCAATGTCTTATTTCACAAATCACCTTTCAAAATGCACATCAGCAGGATTTTGTGTAAGGACTTTCCTTTGAATTAAAGGAGCAAGTCAGGTACAATTTCACCCCACCTGCTGAGTTAGATGCTCTGCATAATACAAGATTTTTGCAATTCTTTAAAAGTGAAGTCTTGAATAGAAACTAGATAATTGATTTTTAAAGAGATTTTAATTTGCCAGATGTGATTCCTTCCCTTCTATTTCCCTGTCAGCCCCTAATAACGTAAGTAGATGGATTTTTATTACTGCAAGCTGATCTCCTTACTGCTTGTGCCCCTAACAAAGGTCCTGAAAACAGACAGTGGACAAATGCACTAAAACCCCGAAGTGACTCAACTATCTGAAATTGGAAGGAAAACTTGTGCCACCAGTGATGTTTATTTGCTGTACAGCAAGATGAATTGTATGGTTTTTTCCTCCCTTGACAACAAACACAACGTGAGTTTTTAAATCTGCCACTGCAGACAGAATTGTGTTTTGTGCAAAGATATGTGCCATGCACAAGCTTTAACATATGTGTTTTCTGAGCGAGTAATGAGCTACACTGAGAACTGTGTCTTTGAAAGGACAGTATTCCCACCTCTTCATAACTCACTGCAATTCCTTCAGTGATATTAGATTTGCTCTGTCTTTATTTGAAAAAGATAGTATCTCTGAGAAAGGTAGTAGCTGTGCTTAATCACCATCTGTGTGTTTTTGGATTAGGACTGCTTAGTACATAACATTAGGCCAGGCAGATTACATTTGTGTTAACTGCCGCAGCATCAGTGTCAAATGGTCAACCCACCCTTGCCTGACGGTCTGTACATGTACACCTGCACCTGTCCGCGTCTGAGCTGGTCACTCTGCACTCCTTCCATCATCAGCAGGGAAAAACAAAGGCTTGAAGGGTATGGCCCTTCCTGAAGCTAATGTCTGCAGGAGAGTACTTTTTTTTGTTTGCTGTAAAAGTACTCAAGCATGACTAGTGCTTTAGGTGTCTAAATTACAGGAAGATTAATCCCATTCTGCATGTCATTATTACCCGGTATAATTACACTGGGAATTCTGCGGTGTTTCCACAGACTGCCGTTCACTAAAATACTTTTGAAATTTGATATCAGAGTGTTGCTATCACTCCACTACAGGAAAATCGTGCCATAGGTAGGATTGCAGCAAAAATAGTTATATACATGACATTCTTCCCTGCATGAGTCAGATCACTGGATTTTTTGTGTAACCTGAGTGAGATGTAACTGAGGTACAGGCGAAGTGGGCAGTTACAGGCAGCAGTGCTGTCTGCATCACAGAGCCATGGTTGTGCACCCTGATGTGTGCAAGCCAGAAAGATGTGTAGGGGAGCAGGCATGGTTCTGCAGATGGGGCAATGCAAGCCGTCCAAACCCTTCTCCCCACGGTTTCCCCATGACCTCCTTCCCACCTCGTCACTCCTGTCCCCCACCCTACTCTTCAAGCCAAGATTCTGCCTCACCACTGGGGTGGAAAAATGAGTTTGGCTGACAAAGTACCAGAGTAAGTTCTCTGAGAGATGAAACAGCTTTTAAACCATTTTCTTCCTGGTGTTATTTCTTAATATTTTCCTGTTTTACAGAATGTATGTACTAACTTGCAAAGCCTGGGATGTAGAACATTTCTCTGCTAAATCTAGGGCAGCTTTTTAGTTGCTGTTCCTTTACGGGATGCTGTTGTTCTTATTCACTTTATAAAGAGCATAGTTAAATGATAATGCACATAAGTGTTTTCAGATAACTATCCGGACATACTTCAAATGCTTACAAACACTCTTCAGTACCTTTTCAGCAGATAGGAATTGTAGGGTGTTAGAAAGCAGGCCACAAAAGCTTCCTCCTTTACTCTGCAAATGAGTCAGAGCTTCTGTAAGCTGGCAGGCCTCCTCCTGCTGATAAAAGAGAAGCCATTTATTCCGTTCCCTAGAAAGGGAGGAATGGCACTTGATTTACAGCACTGTTTCTCTATCCAAGCTTGGGTTTTTATTTACTTAAAGAAGTCCAAGGGTTCTTTTTATATAGCGTCGTGCTCATGTGGCTTTTTTGACAGGTAAACCAGAATGATGTTACCAGTTTTTAATTATTCCTTATACCTAGCCCCCCTTATTTTATTTTCTTGCAAGTGTATGTGCATTTCTGAGGGAGATTTGTTGGAGGACTCCTTGCCATCTTGAAACAAACCAGGTGTAGTCCAGGGATCACTGCTAGAGAGCTGCTGGCATGGATGATCATGCACTGGACTTCCTGTAGCAGTCAAAGATGAATGAATCTCAGTCAGCCAGTGGGCTGCAACGTATTTACATAGTGTATCTGCACTTACTGGTGTGCCTGTGAATAACTTCAGGGTGAGAAGAGGAAAGACAGCTCAATTTACAGAATAAATTGTTCATTGTGTTCTTCCTCCACTTCCAGCACAGAAACAGCAGGCAAACTCAATGTACATGCCATTTCCACCCCCCTCTCTTTCTTTCTTTCCTCTATGATAGATTGGCTTCTCTTTTATGTTCTTTCTTCAGCATGTAATTTCATACATACGCGGTCAGAAATATTTTATAGCTCACTAGAGGGAGGGAATTCATTGTGCAGCATGTTGGGAAGATGGAAGGGGAGAAAAGGATGAAGAAGAAAGAGGTCTTGAGATCTCATCTGTACAAGAAGCTCCAGCTTTCTAAGCTGCTATAGTGGAGACATAAGGAGAAGCAGATTGTTGTTGCTTTTTGCCATCTGCTCAGTATGCCACAGATAGCTTTTATCAGCAGGGAGCTATTATCACCAGTTAAAAACCATGCTCTCTTTAAATACTCTCAAAAAAGTAAAAAAGTATAAAAACAGAAAGATAATTTTGAGCACTTAAACACATTTGTGTGTTTTTCTCCTACTGGGCTGAATTTTTATGCTTGCAGAAGAGGCTCTGTCCCATGTCAAGCTCTGGATTGTCCGTACATGCCTGTGAAGGATGATGAGACCTTCCCAGCAGAGCCCAACCAGCCCACCCAGCCTCGGCAGGGCTTCTGCTGCTCTGTGCCAAAGCTGCTTGTCTTGAGAAGTGTCTGCACTGGCCTGTAGTGTTGCTGCTGCATAATGTTGTAGGACTTTGTTTTTATAGCACTCCACTGATCTCTAATTTATGAAGTGAGCCGCACAGGCACATTTCTGATCCAACCTGTTCTGGAGCTGAAGTTACCAAAAGTGAAAGGCCAAGATTTATGCAACTGAAACGTGCATAGGTCTGTTCCCTGTTGCCTGTTCTTATCACAGCAGCTGCAGCAGTAGCACCAGCTGCAGTGCATCTCTCCACAGGTAATTCTGTGACATTTCCCATGAAACCTCCTCTTAACTCCCACTTGTCATAGAAATGCCTATCTTCATTTTGGGGAGCCCAAAGTACTTAACTGCATGCTTTCAATAAGGCTGTGTATTGATTCCCTGGGACACTAAACTGCACTTCAAAGTAGCTCTTCCTCCTGCTACTAGACTTGTTATCTCCCTGGGGCAGTACCAAGCAGCCTTGATCCAACAGAACTTCCTTACACCAGGCACTGACTCCATTTCAAATGAAACAGTTTTTCTCTGCATCAAAATCTTTTCAGTTTAAATTAAAAATTGGATCTTCATCTTTGCACTTATTATTTCAGATGCACTGCCACACCCTGCATTTTTAACTGAAGCTACATGTAAACCTTCTCCTACATCTTTCTTCTTGCTTTCCACATAGGTACAGTAAACTAGGTATATGTGTACTTTAGCCTGTGTACCTTTTTACAGGTAGGTTCTCTAAAGCAGTGTCCTGGGTTTGGCCAGGACAGGGTTAATTTTCACCAGACTCCAGGAAGGGGCACAGCCGGGGGGTGGGGGCTGACCCCACCTGGCCAAACAGAGCCCGGTATTCCATACCATGTGCCGTCATGCTGGGTTCCGGTGGCGGGGGCGGCGCGGCGGGAACGCTCTCGCGGCTTGGGGGGGCGCAGCGCCGGTCCTGTTTCGGGAGAGCGGCTGTCTGGGTTGTATGGTTCGTTGTTGTGTTTTCTCCTTATTTGTATTGTTGTTGTTCCTGTTTTCCCTCTGTTTGCTGTTCTGTTAAACTGCCCTTATCCCGACCCACCAGTTTCTGCCTCTTTCTTTTCATTCTCCTCCACACGCCGGCAGGGGGAGG
>Ga0065711_1001153_pt1 | contig 47412 bp, 30 predicted proteins | sample Hoacrofraction12_FD_59098 | JGI IMG/M metagenome (GOLD analysis project Ga0065711, IMG submission 59098) | Hoatzin crop microbial communities from Cojedes, Venezuela - Epithelial fraction 12 v2 (version 2) | ecosystem: Host-associated > Birds > Digestive system > Esophagus > Crop | place...
TTTTTTTTTTTTTTTTTTAATGGTTTGGTAGGGAGCTGGAGCCTGGCTGGTGCACAGAAACTCAAAACCAGTGGTGTGCTCCACCACGTGTGCTTATGGGCGTTTGTGCGTCCTGTTGTTCTGCTTTGGACCATTGCTCTCTTGAAAAGAAAAACAACAAGCCTGTTTAACATATTTACCATTTTCAGTTGGTTTTACATGGAAACAAACCCCCAACCCATAAATTCCTCTTCCTCCTCAATTCTGGAATAAGCCATGAAAGAATTTGAAAACTCTGAATTTCTGTTCAGTGGATGAAATTTTGCCCTTGCTGAAGTGGCTGAAGCTTCTTAGGTGGTTTTTGGGGGGTTTCCACTGGACCCACGTTTCCACTGGGCTTGGAAAGCTGTGGAAGTGTGTTCACTGCGGTGACTTCCTTAATTCCCCCCAGTCACTACAGCATTTAAAGGCACTGCCTTTTTAGCACAGGAAGCAGACACGGCTTTTTCTCTTGATAATATTTCCCTTGTAGGAACTCAGAGAATTTCCACTTTCTCTGTTTGGGTTCATCTTTCGTGGAGGAGGAAACGCGGGTCATGCACCTGCAGGTATTATGGCTCCCTCCTGCTCCACCTCTGGCCCCCATCCAACCCCTCAGCAGCAAGCAGTCAGATTTGCTGTCAAGGTCTCCTGCTTTAATTCCTCACAGGGCCCAGTAGCTTCCTATTGCAGGGGAATCCTGGTTTTTCTGTTTTAAATTTGAAAGGCATTTTGGATATGATGACATTTACAGCCGAAGCGCATCACCTTGTACATGTCAACTCCTTCCCTTGCAGTGGGACAGGTGATTTCAACAGGCCAGAAAAGGGAGGGGAAGCACGACAGGCTTGGGGGACATGCGGGAATGTCACTAACCCAACACTGAAGGACCATGAAAATGGACGTCTCTTCTCAGCCCCGCTCGCGTTGGCTGGCAGGGAGCTGAGACCACCACGGGGAAACTTAATTTAAACTCCATTTTTCGGATGGAGCTGGTTTAGAAGTTTGCTGTGTTCAGAAAGCCTGTGTGCCTCTTCTTAGCAGTGCTGGAATGGTTTCAGAAGACAACGTCGCCCATGGAAGAGCCCCTCCATTTGCCTGCCGTCGTGGGCTGGGCACGGGCCCCACTGCTCTGAGCCCGGGGCTGTGCAGCTGCTGGCGGGCCGGAGCTGGCGGTGGGGTTTGGCATGCCCGTGTTCCCTCACCACAGTGAGCTGAAGTTTTTAACAGTTTTTAAAAGTATACCCCCATATTTTTGCATCTGCATGTCTGATGGTTGTTTGCCAGGGGCAGGGAGAATGAATGAAGAACTTAGCTCTTAGGTAAACAAACTGTTACTGTTGTGCTGCTATAATTACAAGCATTTTAAATTAGGTATTGACAGCAGCTGAGAGCTGGTTCTCCACCATGCCTGCTGGCAGGTAGTGAGATGTCTACCAGCTCCCAAGGGGAGCCTTATTGCAGGCTGTGGGAATAACTCATTAACCAGTTAGTCTGTGACGGTGTTGCTCCACATATGGTCCGACGGGCTGCTGGTGGTCTGGAAGACATTAGAAAGTGGTCTGAGGAATGACTGCACAAGAAAGGCAGAAACAGCCCCACGTAGACAGATTCACATTCCCACACCGCTGGCAGGTACCTGCCCGTGTCAGCAAGTCGCCCTGAGTCAGCAAGCTGTGCCGGGATATAATTGCCTCAGCCCCCCGGCTGAGCCCAAATGGATGGGTCCTGAGTAATTGCGTGTGAGGGGAACCTTTGCCTGACCACATCGGTGTGGAGCGAGTCTTCCTCCATTAAGGAGGATGAATGCTTTGCCTCTTCTTTCATGTGTTTTGGAAGCACGGGATGGGCTAAGGGATGCTGCTTCTACATCCGTGTTGCTAGCGGTAATGAATGCTGTGGGGAAACGGATGGCGGCGAGCCCATTTCCTTCACAGTGGGAGGAAAGTAGTAATTCAGGAGACCATTAAACATTAGAAATACCTCTACAAGGTCCCTACAAAGATACACTCCATTTGGGTTAAAGTCCCGTAGGGCCAATTATCTTGGAAGAACATAAGAACTTAAACAAAAGCTGATTTGGGTATGCTGCCCACCAACGGATTTGAGCAAAAATGAATGCAGTGAGAGAACACTCATGTGTATTATGAAAGTGAGAATATTTAGAGTAGGTCTGTGGAATAACCAACTTTTACTGTTCCCCCAGGATCAGTGTGCACAGGAAATATCTGTGGCATGCTTGCTTTTCCTGGAGATGACAGCAACCCTTTGGCAACCACTTTGTAATACGTGCTCAATACTTTTCAAAAATTTGGGCAGTTGTTTTATGAATGTGCTTTGATTTTCTGGTGCCGGAGCCTTTATGCTTGGCTTTCTACCCTTCCTAAACTTCTCATTCCCATTCTGACCTTGGACACTTCTCTAGTGCATTTTGGTAGCTGTGATGGTGCCTGCATTTTTCTCTGCGCTATAGTTGGGATGGGGTTTGAGGAATAAGCGAAGCCAACAAAAGTCCCTTATGCTTCTTGTGTGAAAATAACCACTATGGCCTGTGCTCGTCTCTGTCTGGGTGGCTCTGGACTCCTGGAGATGGAGACATGACTTAACACCCTGTTGTGGCTAGAGGACTAGGGCAAACAAATTTGAAACACTTTGTTAATGTTTTCTAAGAGTGGGCTGAGTAATTTGCACAAGACTACAAAGCGGAGCTTGATATAGCACTGGGGTTGAAGTCTGGCTTTGCTTCAGCTGCTAGACCACAATTTTAATTGAACATTCAGCTATTTACAATTAGACCTGAGCACTGGAGTGCACTGAACCTTCAGGCAAGGGATTCTGAAAATGAGTCAGTTCTAAGACACTGAAGCAACAAGTTCCTAAAAGCGTTTACTGATGCAAATTGCTGCCTGGTCTTGAAATGGCTTCTTCCATTTAACATCATAAAAGAACTTTCATGAGAGAAGACACGATAAACAGTCTGAGGTCTCATAAATGAACATGCAAGCCTGAAAGGTTTTAGAATACTGCTTGCTTAAATAAGAGTCATTAACGTTGTAACTGATAATGAGAAAAATGCTCATGCCATTAGTGGTTTACCACTTTGGTTCCGAAAGGATAAAAACAACTTCATAAAAGAGACCACAGACTGTCCATTTTCAGCCTCAGTGCAGGCTGAATGCTTCAGAAAATACGAAGCCCATCATTTAAAATAGTAATTCAGTATTTGTGTTTGGGAAACATGGTTGAAAAGCCCTTTGAACGCGCAGGAGTGTGGTGGTGAGGGGCTGGATGGCTGGAGCTGAGGGGAAGCGCCACGGCTCGCTCTGGTGTCCTTGACCCAGCACTGTGGGGAGCCCTGGCTCTGGGTGTCCTTGCCCTTCTGCCTTTGGGGCCCTCGCCGGGCTGGGGAAGTCCGTCTCCCCTTTTCCTGGTACTGGTGCAGGGCTCGGCAGGTACGTGAGGGCATCCTGGGATGCTTTCCGCGTTGGCCTCTGTGTTGACTGCTGCAAAAGCGGTTAAGTTTTTTAGAAGTGATTAAATTTCAGTCCCAGGTCAGCATGCTGATAGGAGAAAGACAAGATACTGGGTCTGGGAGGCGGTCGGTGCCTCAGGGCATCGCTGGGACTTGGTGGCTAAGGAGGTGCATCAGTGGCAGGATCTCGTTTAGTTTGTCCATCTGGACCACCTGCTCTTTTCTTTAAGGATGGCCCCTTCCCCTGCTTCTGCACCCCTTTTTCCCCTGGGCAAACTGGGCTGGACTCCATCCCCTGCTCAGGTTAGTAGAAGGACTTGCGTTGACCTCAGCCAGGACTGACTCAAACCCTTGAGAAGATCTGGTATTTCCTCCTGGGAAAGCTAAGTTTGGGACTCAGTGCGCTTGTCTTTAGTGAGGGCAGCCGGAGGTTGAAATCTTTTCTCAGACTACCTTTGTAAATAGAACTACACCGGGTTTTACTGATGCTTTATGCAGCCCTATTACATTGACTACAGCATTTGCTCTTACATAAAAATGGAAAGTTTCCCTAGCTCTCCTATGAAAATGACTGTTGTGCCTTATTCAGAATGAAAATCAATCAGGAAGGAACACAGCTGGGTGAATGACAAGAGAAACAGAAGAGTGCCAGGGTGAATTTTTATGGAAATAATCTCTGAATAGTATTTCCATGAAAAGGCAACTTACTTGCAGATGCAGGCTGTGTTTGTGTGAGGGAGAGTGTGATGCACCACACCCTGCATCTGTCAAGGTCTATAAACTTTTCACATATTGTAAGTTTAGGCAACACAAAGGCCATATTTAAGACACAAAGGTTTTCTTCTTTATTTCAGTATAATTACGTTATCCCCAAAGGTAGAAAATACAAGCCAGGGGAAAATAAAAAGGGGAGTTTATGGGAGAAACATTTCAAATATAAAGTAAACTTCAAATATAGTTTGAAATATAAAGTAAATTAATCTACAGAAAAGGAAGTTTTTAGTATCATGAAAAGATACTGACTTGACCTTTCAACAGCATCGTGGTTATAACAACGACTTGTGAGTCTGTCTGTCTCAGGCTGTGTGGTGGTCATCTTAGTGATGGAGCATGAGTGGCTTAAAACTGCAAAAACTTTTCCCTGTTGATAGCAGTGGGATTTTTCTCATTCACATTTGTAGAAACAAGGTTATATAAAAAGCAAGAAATGAAAGATGATTGATGTTAGCGTTTAAAAGACAGGGGAAGGGAAAAAAGCAAAATGGTAAAAACATCAGCCCATACTTGAAACTGCCACACTTAGATCTACTTAAACACCTTTTCTGGAGAAGATGTAGCCTTCTCAACGATCTGGTTTCCAAATGGCCTGACCGGTTTTACTGTAAACTTACTGGCTGTCAGCGGAGCTCTTGCAAAGGTTGATTTTTGGAATCTGTAAATTTTCCCTTGTTTCTGGGATTTTTTTCATGTTGTACCAATCAAGGTTGCAGTGTGCTGAGAGAGAAGTTCTTGAGACAGCCTTGGAATTTGTCAGCCTATTCCTGCATGTCACTTTCTGAAAGAAATGGGAATGCATTTTTTTTAAATTTATAATAGTTTATAACTGATGTCATTGCTATTCTAAGAATAATAATCAAGGATTGTTACACTGACTTGATTGTTTACATTTTCTTTTGACACTGCCAGTGATAAGCTAGAGGTAATAATACTAAGCATGTTCACCTGTCATCTTCTCAAAACTTGTCACCATCAAACAGAGTATGACTGTGCATGGGTTTTAAAGATAAAGACATTTGTCAAATGCTATAATGTCTTCATAAAGGTCTGCAACAGAGATCCCATTACAGAAAAACTTCGGAATGGGTAGCCCTTGACATTTGTAGTTGGCAGTAGATGAGTTTACTGCCATTTTTAAACAATATTAGATTTGCCAGAACAAAAAAAAATGAAAAGGAATCTCAGCAGGAGACTGTGAAACTCTGAGCAGGTTTGGTTGTGGCATTAAAATGAGTTAGAAGATGTGGTCTGTAAGGGGATGGTAGGTCTGCTGCTTCCCCATGCTGATGCAGGTGTGTGCCCTGCATCCCAGTCGGTTACGGAATTTGGGATCCGTGTTGTTGTAGGACCTTGCAGCAAGGAGCCATGACGATACGATGAAGTGATGGGGAATCACCCACCAGCAGCACATGGGAGCACATCCCCCCTCCCTAGGTGACAATGGACAGTGTCCTTGCTCCTCTCTCTGAACCTTCCAAGCTGGCATGAAGCTCATCTAATAAATGCAATCAGCTATGGAAAATGTATTGGTAGCTTGTGCTGACATGGGTGGAACACATGTGAGTATGGAAAAGGGGATCGTGTTACCCCATGTTCAGCTCCACAGCCTTTCAGCCAGCGGAGAACTAAATGTTAACCCTTGCAAACCTCTCCTGATGAACACAGAGAAGGCAATAAAGTGTTTCTTACCTCACTGAGGTTTGACTTTAAAAGGTCTCTATAAGCGTAGAAGTGCCGTGGGGAAACAAAAGTACAAGTGGCTCAGCAAATACCGCGGATGGCAATGGCTGTCCTGGAGTGAGTGAATACAAGGCTGGGTTCAGTCTGCTGCAGTCAATAAGCTGTCTGTGCTGCGCTTTCATGCTCTGCGATGTCAGAAGAGCACTGGAGTGAATTACAGCCTTCTGTTTACTCTGGGACTGTTTATCGTCCCTTGTGTAGTTGGAGACATGTTTCACTGCAAGAAGCAATTCAGAGGACTTTCTCCTAAAAAGAAGAAAAATCAGTTTATATCAATGCATGACTTCCTACTATCTCTGGTTCACCACCCCCTCCTCCCCCCCAATGCCCGCAAACGTATTCATGCATTGCCTACTTAGCACTAGAAAGGGGATATTACATCTCTAGGTTATTTCCCCCGTGCTTTTATTTTTCAGCCCACTACAGGAAGGGTTCATACCAGAAAGATGTTTTTGTTCCCCCACCTTGGGTTTCAGTCCCAAGACTGCCAATTAAATTATCCCATAAATCCTCCATTATAGGTAGTAAAACCTAATTTTAGATTTCCTGCCCACTCTAGTGTCCTGCCTGATTGCTACCAGTTGGATAGAGGCTGAACCTGTTAAGCAGACAATTGCAGTGAATTGACTGTTTCTTTCTGTGCCACATGTGGAGAACTTTTTAATATGTGGCGTTTGGTCATAATTCTCTCTGGCTATTTTCTACCTTTTAGTTGCTCAAACGGTTTTTTAAGGCTGAAATGTAGACATCTGTGATTTATTCTTTTGTCAAAATCTTTGTGAGAGAAAAGGTTGTTACCCTATGGATTAGGAAGAATGTTAGCCTGCCTGCCACCACTAAAACACTGATAGTTTAAAATTAGTTTCTATATCATTCCAGTTTCAAAGAAAAGCCTTGTATTAATAGAGATGACACATTTCTGTGTAAGCTGAGAATATTTCAGGTTATCTAAATATAAATGCATTCTTTCTTTTCTTGTTCAAATAAAAATATATTATTTAGCTGCAAACAGTGCTAATTTTCTTGAGGGCAGCTTCTGCTAAGCTTGTTCTCATTGAGCAGCATTTATTTTACATGCAGTCTCACTAAAGATTCCTATTTTATTCTGAGTATAAGCAACTGCTAGCTTGGTATTTTTCTTCATAAGCTTTACTGAGGACAAATAATAAATGAAGTTGTCACAACAAGTGGGTTTATCATGCGAATAAGGTGTAGGTATCTGTGCATAAGTGCCTTGGTCTTTGGACAAAAGGATATTTTCATTCAGCATGGAGAACTGCTGTCACTGAGATTGAAGTAGAATTCAAGAATTTGTATGTGAGGAAAACCGGAGCCTAAAATACTATGAGAAATTAACATCTTCCTGTCGTCTCTGCTAGATTTTTTGTTGTTGCCCTGCTAAAATTCCTGACTCATCCAAATCACAGATTTGGATACTGTAGATGTACCTGAGTATATCTTGTATCTCCACAAAGCACTGTCTTTCTGACAGGACTTCCTGCCTGAGTAAATTAGTAATGTTTTAACAAGTCTGTCTCAAATTGGGAAGGTACGTGGCAGTTGGCAAGGGACTTTTTCATCTCCAGAGTATGGTGACAGGAAGTTTAGTTCAAGATTCAGGGTCCATATAACCTGACGGGTATTTGCAAAAAGGAAAAATACTGCTAAGAGGCATCACGTTGAAGGAGCAAACACTGCTTCTCAGACTGATGTAACATGTGTGCCAGACCAGGACGTTCCTCCGAGATCCAGCTTTGGTGATCCATCAGCTGGCTTGCATAAGTACCCTTCAGCTGAACCTACTGGTGACAGCTACGGCGTGTGCTGGTGGTGCTCAGGGGACGACATGGACTTGTCGCTTCGGCAGCGTCCATCCTCACTGGCGGGCAGGGCTGCGGGCACAGAAAGGGGTGGTTCTGTTCAGATGGGCAAACTCATGCTTATTCATATTCTTCTTAATTCATATCCACAGATACCAGCAGTCTGTGAGCTGCGAAATGAATCAGCCCCCTTCGGCAGTGCTGTCCTGTGTGGATTCTCTGACGTCTAATTAAGGCTGCTCCTTATTAGCTTTGCCTTCAGTGAAGGCACTGGCAGTGTTTCCCTGCTGCACCTAGCTGTTTGTTTCCCTCACTCTTTATGAAATGTAGTATTTTCAAGTCTACTAACCCTCTGTTAAATTTGGGGAAAACTAGGCCATGATTCCTAAGCTAATGGAATAAATGGTCAAGAAACACTCATATATGCACACAGCATGACATCTCGAGTCTCACTGCGTGAAGGACTAGGCTGAAAATGGAACCACCATGATCTCCTTCCTAAATGCATCTTCTCCACCCAGCTTTGTTTATTGTACTGTGATTCTCTATGGGGAGATTATCATTTCTTGAGTGATGTCTGAAGCACTGTATAAAAAATCAAGCATACACAAAGACTAACAAAGAAAAGAAGAAAGGAATTTTGGCCTCCCAGTCGCAGCACTGTTCCTTTAATGGTTGTTGAAATATTAGGTGTATCTTTCCAGTCATATTATTTGTCCAGTTTAGGAACCTGGAAATAGGAGAAGGGATGGTCACATTGATGCTCAGAAATGGAGAACAGACAGAAAGTAGGAAATAATCTCTGTGCTTTCTATACTGAAATTAAGTGCAAGAATGATAGACAGTGCCCTTCGGGGTATAGAGCTCTGTGAACTGCTGCTGAATTTCTTGGATGTGTAGCTGGCTCCAGAAATCACCCCTTGTAGCAGAATTGTGCTGCACAATCAAACCTTCACATCCCTAGACACAGTGCCTATAAAGGAAACCTTAAAATGTAATCCAGGTGACTCAGTCACATCTGTATATCTGTAGACAGCACAGGAAAAAAAAGCCTTTGAAGCAGAGAGCACTTGATTTATCTGTGGGGTAGAATTCTGAAACCAAATCACAGTGTGTAAAATGTCAATATTGTAAATTATGTCCTAGATGAATGTTTGATATCAAACTACCAGCAACACCTTCATCTGTGCCAGAGGTTCCAGCTCCACTATCTAGCATCTTCTGCACTTCAATGCATGTTTGTTGTACTCTGAATTTCTAATTTAGGAGCAGCAAGAAATGAAGACAATTTGATACCTGGTCCAGTAACACTAGATATTCTTCACTGTTTGATTTTACTGGGCACTTTCGTACTTAGCTGATTTAGAAACATTAGCTTTTTACATTGAGCTGAGAATTTTGCTGAATATCCAGTATCTTGCATGGGAATGCTCTTAATTCTAGGTATCTGGCTTCAGAATTTGAACTGGGCTTGTGTCAAGCCTGTGCTGTCTTGAATATGCTACTGTTACCAGAAAAAAAGTGTCTCTGGTATGCTAAGAAAAGGGTATGTGCTGGGGTTTGCAATTTTAGCATTACAGATTCTTTATTATTAATAGATTAGTGGGGATTTTTCCAAAGACTCCTATGAGTCACAAGAGCTCCTGTTACTAAATTTCATATACTCATTTATTTATACAACTATATATGAGGTCTTATGGTCTTTTCAGCCCAGAAAGAGCCAAGGTACTGTAAGTGTAAATGCGGTTTATTAAGTTCTGGAGATCATAAATATCTCCTTTAAAATCTGATTTATCTTGAACTATGAGCATTGAAAGAAGTGTCTTAAAATTAGGAAAGAAGGGGCATATGCTGCTCCTTTGGACAACCTGTGTATTCATACCCAGAATGAAACTTTGGCAGAGAGTAGTTAGAATTAAACTGTCACCACCAGAGCAGTTTTACTTTATGTACTGCAAGGTTATGTGAGTTTTATAGGTTCATTTATTTTTCTGATTAACAGTCCAGCCCTGCTCTTGACAAAGTCTCATGTTTTTTTCGTTCCCGCGGCTTCCCCAAGACGAGCAGAAGAGATAAAGTCTCAGGCAGAGGGAAATGTGAGAACAGCAGTTTCAGGGGAAGAAATTCCCCCTCCCAACGTAAATTTGCCTGGACCTTGTGACAAACAGGTTCTTTTCGTATCATGCAGGAACTGTCCAAACAGATCTCAGCAGTGCAAGACCTCAGTGTAGAAGGGAGCCAGGTACAGACTATGCCACTTGGAAGCTCTTCCATGCTGGTAAATATCAAGCAAAGGGATGCCATCCGCTCAGTGGACTTCTGAGTGTATCTGCTGCTACCAACCCACCAGGCACGCTGGTAGCTCCAGAGGTGCCTTGGTGGTCACAGATCAAGGTGTTTTCCTTTGACCTCCCAGCTGTTTGATGGGTATTTTCCAGAGATTTGTCACTGTCACACGTAACCTTTGCAGCAGGAGCTCACTGGCCACCCATCCTCCTCCTCCATTGCCATCAGCAATGACTTTGGATGTCTCATGCTCCAAACAGCAAGAGAGAGCCTGGAAAACTGAACGTCAGCATAGCCATTAAAAAGGAAGGGCTCAGAGGGAATGTCCGAGGGAATGTCCGATTTGCTGGTGTCACTGAGAACTTGCCGCTTTTTCTATCAAGGTGCTGGCCAGAAGAACTGGAAGAAATGTGTAGCATGTGTTGGAGAAAGAAATCAGGACCAGGTGGCGGTCTATGTTCTGTCCATCTTTCAGCTTCTTGAAGTTGTTTATTCTGTGGGTAGGAGCCTGCATGTTTAAGGGTGTATGTGTCAGCCTTAGTTTGGGAGCTTTAACGGTAAATTATTTTATTTCATGATTTGTTCCATGCCAAGTGCAAGAAAAACACAGCTACATTCAAACACAAATTTGTGGAAAACAAGTGGGTAAACGTTATGTAGATTATAATTATGTAGGTTAGAGTAATTTTTCTTTAAGGAAGTGTAATTAAGCTGTTCACAGTAACTAATGAGTTTGAGCGTTTCTTGTCTTCTTTTGAGCCTTACTTTTAGCAGATGGGTGCTGAGCAGTTTTTGAAAATATGGACTCTTTCTTGTCTTGACTGGGCTGACGAAGTCACTAGCCTGTAGGCCTTGCTGCCACGAGAAGAAACAACATCTGGGAAAATATTTGTACTAATGTTATCTTGTCTTTCCTTCCTATCTCACAACTACTGAAGTGGGATGACAGGCAGACATCATTTTCTTGGAGTGCATGCAGGAGGAGCGTGCTGGCTTGGGGGGCATCACCTGTGCTAGTTTCCAGTGAGCTTGTAACTCGTACCCAAGGTGTTGGTTTAGATCTGTAGTCCTGAATAATTTGAGGTTCAGTTACCAGAAGTATTACATTTTTCCACAGTTGAGATGAGAAGAGGGAGCATTTGTAGGGGCAGGAATTTCTCTGTAAGGATTTCTTGTTCCTAAGCCCAAATTATAAATTTTTAAAACATTTGCATTTGTTTCACATACTTCCACAACATTGGGTGGGTGTCCACACTCGTGTTTTAAAATATTTAGGGTAATAATTTTTTCTTCTGTATGCTTCATTAGCACTGTTGTGAATCCGACCGTTGGAAGTGTTGTTGTCGAGCTCTTCCTGCTGCATCCTTAAAAGTTCACAAATTTCATTCCCTTACTGGTCCATGGAAATGCATTTTCCAGGGTGCTCTGAACACCCAGGCCTCTGTTCAAATTCTGACTGTGGTTTAAGTAGAGCGTAGACGTAAAATAGGATCTCTCCTGTTTGGGCTACCCTCAAGACAGCATTAAAGGGTGCTGTCAGGTCAGTCTCCCTCCATCCTCTCTGTAGGAGCAGGTCTATTTTTGAGTAAAACGTCTAGTCATAGGGTGAAAAAGGCTGTAGCCGCGTGGCTGAAACACAAGGGAAGTAGGACACGTCCATGCGAGTCCCTGCTACAGCGAATGTCTAATTGTTTCTGTAAGACATAACATTGCCAGAAGGCGCCAACAAAAGGCCCGTTGTGCCTTGGGCTGTCCCGCTGCACGTCCCTCGGTCCGTGGCCGACCCTGCCTCCTGTGCGGGCCGAGCGCGGCAGCCACCCCGCCGCTGGGCACCGAGACGCACATGGAGCCAGGGCAACGATGCTTTTCCTTCACGATTAGTTCCCACAGTATCTCCTGGAAGCAGGACTGTTCTGGAAGCTTGGTTCAAATCTACTGATAGTTGGGAGCAGCTGAAAGCTGCATTTTTTTTCACTGAAGAAAATTTCATGAAGTCATCATCCCTAAATTCAAAGAAGTGTCTCGGTTCCCACCGAGAAATAAAAATATCAGCAGTATTGCCGTCACCAATACCACATTGTCCTGTTCTCTGCTCTGCAGGGTTTTAACACACGCTGCTTATGGTTCTGTCTTGCTTGATTTTGATTTCAGTGGATGGAAATATGCTTGTGTTTTTAAGTAAATGTCTTTCCTTGAATTACCCTGCCTCAAAGCCATTTCTTTTTGGACTTTGTAGGAGCGATCCCACAGCTTGCAGTGGAAGATTTGCTGTTTATCCCAGTGTGAGGGGTTTTAAGCTAAGTCAATGGAAACTAAGTTGCAGAACAGTTGTGGCTCCCAAGAAACTTTTATGTTTAGACTGGTGCCCGTTTTCAGCCCCAGCATGAGTAACAGAAGGCATCGATTAAATTCATTTTACTTATTTTGATTCAAGTTCATGTGCAGACCCTTCCTCTAGTTAGTAGCTAAACAAAAGTATGACTGAGAGGAAAAAGTATCCTTTGTAGCTGGACGTTAAATATTTATCTCTGTAAGTGGCACTTCATGTTTTCTTTATATTCTGTGGCGAGAATTCCATGGGAAGAAGAAAGTTGCTAGATTAGGGAGAGAGGCTGCCCAAATGTAGTTACAAAGATGCTTGATCCAAGCTGGGGATTTGGTTACTGTTTTAAAATTCTTTCCCCCCCCCCCTATTTAGTAACTCTGATCCTGGCAGAGACGTGGGGTTTTGTTGCAGATGGTTGTTATACATACTGAAAAGACTGTATACTTACAATATGCTCCATAAGCTATTAAATGCTGTAAAAGCCTGGCAGACTTTATAGTTTGCATCCTGCCATTAGAGTTCCCTCTGAAGTTTGTCAGAGGGATATAATTCCACTCTGATTAAAGCTATTCCCCTTTCCCAAATGTGAAACTGGCCTAATTAATGACTAATTGTTTCACAAATCCAAAGTAGGCCTAATTGTTCCTTACCCCTTGACTACAGTGCCCTGCTTACTCCCAGCTCAGCAGAACCCCTGTGAAGGGTGTTTTGTCTCCGTTAAACTCCACCAGGACTATGACCTGTAGCCACTGGAAAAGGGGATATCTGGTGCATGTTATTTTTCCATTTACAGGGAAAAAAGTCTCCTTGAGATGGCAGTGTGTGGGTCCCCAGCTGCCCCACAGACCTCAGAAGTGGGATGAGGATTTTCAAATTGTTGCGCCTTGTGCGCTTCTGAAAACACCAGCTCTTGCCTCCTCCTGCCTTTCTGCAAGGAGAGGAGAAAAAGGATGTTGGGGCCAGTTACTTCAGGCAAGATGGAATTAATGTTAGAGGATCTGTGGTGCTGTGACCTTGTCTGGGGGAAATCCTGAGTCGTTTTGAAGTCATTTGGCACTCAAAAACCAGTTCATTACAGCTAGGTCATGTGTACCACTGTGTTCTTGGGAAATATATACAACCTCTATACCATAAAGGAAGAACATCAAACCCTTTACTAATACCATTGCAGTTAACTTTCCCCACCATGCGCACCCTTCTAAGGCAATGGAATTTGATTTCTTTTTTTTCTTTCCTCATTTTGGTGTATTGGCTGATCTCTGAGTGCCCTCTCCTCCACTGCTCATTTCCATGTTGGTGTGAAGAACCACTGAGAAGAGTGGGAGCTGAGCAGGATCTGGGCCTTCGATCTTTGTAGCTCATGTCTGAGACTGAGTCCATTAGCTGCTCAAGGGGTTCCTCTGCAAGATATGAGCTGTTCAAAGATGAAGCACACAAATAATATACAACCAGCCCCACAAACACTCTCAAGTAAACTTCCAGGTTGCTGTGTTTAAAATTACGACATACTGCAACTGCAAGCATCAAAGACAGTGGAAGTGACAATGCTGATTTGTTTCTTTTTCATCCCAACCTTATTTCATTAGCAGGTTGTGCAAAGATGAGTCAAAGCTTGGGGTGGAAAGGATGGTGATTTACTTACTTAATTCTACTGAAAAAGCAGAGTCATTGCTGTTATAGATCTAGTACTTGACATTTATACACACCTGGCACATAAAAAAGTGGAAGAAATTAGATCTGCATTTAAAGGAAATATTTTGCCTCACTCAGATTCTTTGAACTTGCAGCTTGCCTTTTTTTTTTTCCCCTTTTCTTTTAGGAGTACAGTTGTTTAGGGAAATGCAAGACTTCTGTTATAGAAAACTTAAATCTTAATCTACATGCTAACTTGTCTAAAGATGATCTTTAATACTATCACATATGATTTTTTCTAGTTGTTAATAATTTTAAAGAACATAAAATGAACTTTTATAACCGCACCAGGGCTTTGAATACTTACTAAAGCTGTGATAATATGTTAGTTGTGACATGGCAAACTAGTGGCTTGGAGGGCTGATGAGGCCACAACAGCCACATGCCTGTTCTTTTTACTTCACCGGTGGATGGCAAAAAGTTGTTTTAACATGTACTCAGTATGAGATACCTACAATGCCTATTTTGCCCTCTTAAATGAAGCGTATGCTGGTTCACAATTTTAAGGGTTCATATGCTCTTGAAATAATGCCTTCTCTTGTAAAACTGCACATAGCTAAAGACGCATCCACAGAGATGGGACACTAAAACTCTCTTTTTCACCTGAACTAAATTGCGTTAGTATGTGACTATTGTAGCAAGCTAAGTAGCACTGTGCAAGAGATCAAAAGCATGAATGAAAAAGATCCAAAGTTTGCAGAATAGATAAAAAAAATATCATTTCAGTCTTTGGCTGTGTAGTGGGAAGATGTAGAGAAGACAGAGCTACACACTTTGCAGAGGTGTGAAGCAAAAGTCCAAGGGATTGCAGTTTAAGTTGCAACAGTGGAAACTGTGACTAGAAACAAGAAAAAAAAAATGCTGTAAGATGGCTACATGCTGGAACAGGTGGCCAGAGCAGTGGTGCAATTCTGGCCTGGGACATCATCAGAGCTTGGCTGGGCAAGGTCCCGAGCAACCTGCTGTAATTGGTCCTGCTTTAGGCAGAGGCTGGGCCAAATGACTCTACAGGTCCCATCAATCGCAGTTCTTCTGTGGTTCTTCTGCCCCGGAGCTCACATGTGTTCCACCACCTGAGCACAGAGGTGCTGCAAGGAGCATGTGGTACAGTCAGGAGGCATTGCTAAATGCGTACAGCACCTTCTCCCAATGTGAGGTGGGATTTCCTTGTGTGCTCCAGCAGGTGGAGAAAAACTTGGTGCTGTTTGGTATCTTGTGCAGTTGTGTTACCTTGTGGGGAGTTCCCATTAGTGAGGAGTAGAAAGGATTTCTTGAGGGGCAAATGAAGAAGATACAAGTAGAGGTAAAACTTGGCATTCAGTGTAAGTTCATGTCAAACAGAACGCAGTTTAAAGGGTCACAGTTCAACACCACAGTTGTTTTGGCAGTCCTCTGCCATGTAGATTGGTTCTCCTTTGCTAGATCTCCATGGCGGGTCTGGAGTTCACCATATGGGAGGGCAGCACAGTGTTTGGAGTCCCACTGGACACACTGTCTCTGTTGATGGCATCTCTGTAGCTGACACAGAAGCCATTTTCTCACATGGCCATCAATACTGTTGACTGTTGTTGGAACTGGTCAGAATGAGCACAGAAGAGTCGGCAGGGTTTTGGAAGAAAAAATGTTGGGAAAGGTTGATTAATTTTTGGGTGAAACATTTGTCAGCTCTCACTGAGCATAGGAATGGGAGACCTGGAAATGAAAAAAATTTTAGGCATAAACACCGCAAAAAAATGTGAGCACTTCCTAGGTGTAACGGGAGCTGGGGAAATGTGCAGAATGGTGGTGAGGGCAGAGGGAAAAAAGGGGAACTATGTGTTGCATTAAAACATACTGATGGGTGTTGCTTAAAGTTGCACCTTTCGGGATGAGTGGCTGAAATACAAACAAATGCGTAGAGATATATAAAAATTTATTCAAAACTTGGACTGTACAATCAGATTTTGAACCACCATAAAATCTGAAAATTGTTTCGTGTCTATGTCTCATGATTTTTTAGCAGGAGAATTTCAGATGGGATCTGTTGCTTTGGAGGGAGAGAACAAAGGAAAAATTTTGATGATGAAAATATTGGAAGAACCTTTTCTTGAGAGCTAAACAGATTCAGGTTCGGTCTGTTGTGACAAGGTATGTTATGTATAGCTGAACCAAAAGAAAGGGTGGACGGCCAGCCTGGGGTGCAGGCAATATGTGTTAAATTCCCGTGACAAAATTTCCATGCAAAGGCATCAGCCTTCAAATACCACCCAGAAAGTACAAATTTAATGGGAGCACAGCATTATTTGGGCTTCCACTGCTAAAGAAACAATCTGAATTTTTCCTGTCTCTAAAATTGCCGTGTATTCCTGCTGGTTCTGGGAATTTGCTATTTTCTGCAGCAGCATTCTCTGGTAGAAGAGTTGCTGCTTCCTTCCAGGCCCAAACCCCTTCGGAGGTGGGTGAGACACATCTGTATGCCCGCACAGTGGCTGAGGTCTGATCCTGCATGGCTGAAATCTGTGATAGTTTTGCTGTTCACTTCAACATACATGGGATTGGGTCCTGTGCTAGTTATGTGCTTTTGTGAACTGTCGTGATGGAAGGCACGGCAATAAATGTAGTAAGATAATAAACTTTGGCCATATTTCTGTTGCAGTGTATAAGCCCATCTGTCTGCCGTATGTCAATAAAAACAACTAATTACAGAATAACTAAATATAAAGGAACCAACTGCTTAAGAAAACCCTCCTGTATCCCATTTCCAAACTTCCTATTACCTCTGTGGAAAGCCTGGACCTTAAGCTGTATTGGTACCATAAAGTCCTGATTTTGAATTAAAGTTAAGCAAGAAGATAACTGCAGCCTTACCCTTGCAAAGGCCCGTTCATGTCTTTATACATTAAAACTATTCCCATTTGCTTTGGGGGAACTCCTTCCAAAGTGCAGAGGTGGTTGCATTTGTAACTCTTTGCCATGCTGGGGCCTTAAAGGTTCTGCTGGAAAAGCACACAGGATGTGCGAAGCCTGCCTTAACCCTGGAATCGCTTTTCTTCCCCAGCAGTGAGTAAAACACATTGTGATTGTTAATGTTTCTTTTTCACTTATCCGCTTGCAAAACCCCATGCGCTGCTTTTGCTGCACTTTTTGCCTACTGTGAAATCAGGCTCGGTGAGCTAAATGCATTCCCCTGCCCTCTGTTTTCAAATAGTGTGCGAGGAGGAATACAAAATTTCCCTTGTGATGCAGAGAAATAAACATACTAGGAGTTTTCAGTTTACCTTCACAAGTGTCTTTTCCATGTGAAATTTGTTTCTTCATGTTTCTAAATCAAACTTGCGTCTTTGCTTAGCACAGGTTCAACAGCGTGTTGTAAATTTTATGTTACAGCTTTACAGTCACTATTAGGAAATACATTTAGATCCACACAATGTTAGTTTTTCTAAGCACTTAACTTTAGACTTTACAGTTTCACAAGTGACAGGTCCGTGTTTCATCTAGCAGACTACTGCAAAATCCAGATGCTGAAAAAATGAGCCTAAAATTATGCATTCAATCAGTATTAGCTCTTTACAGACATTCTTCAAATGCATTTGAAATAAAAATGAAAACAAAGCTGTGAAGGTCACAAATCAAAGCATTATTGAAGATGACTTACATCCTTCAAAGGCACTCTCTTGCTAAGGATATGTCGTATTTCCATTTTTATAATGCTTTAACAGTTTTTATTGATAAAGTGAGATTCAAGTTGCAATGGAAGTGCCAGTCTTTCTGATATGTACTTTTGAAGCACTTTTTGCGGTGCAAGTCAACACTTAATGAAAGTCACTTTATTTCTTAAATACCTAGTGTTTATACAGCTGTTTAAATTTTTTTTTTTTCTTTTACCGTCCAACATCTCAAATGAAAGTGCCACCAGTAAAAAGAGAAATTAAGCCCATAGAAAAAAAGGGTTTTATGCCAAGGACATACAAAAGGAGTAAAAAGCATTTAGTAACAGAAAGAAAAAGTGGTATGAAGAACTGCAAAGACTCTGCTTAGCTTTGTTATATAATCAAATGATCATTTCCACTGGAAGCTGGCTTAATTTACTAATATGCTGAAGAAGGATCATGACATGTATTTGTACTGTCTTAAGGATACTTTAAGAAAAAAATGGTTTTGCCAGTCATGTTGGTTGTGTTAATGTTTTTCCCCACGAAGCCCCTTTGCCATCCTTAAGGTGGGCTTTCAAGACAACAGAAATCCTGCAGGGGATGGTGACGGGTCATCCATGCTTCTCCATCACCCTCACTGTTGTCTTTTGCTTATCCCTTCACAGAGGACTTATCCATTCCTTCTGCTGCTGACATCCCATAAGATGACACCCCTTTTTTACTGATGCAGGAGATGCCCATACATGGCTGTAGAAGGGAAGCAGACACCACAAATGGCTTTGAAAACAAAGCTGCTGGAGAAACATGCTTCAGACACCTCAGCTGACTGTTCATTCAAGTGTTGTTTAGCTTTTATTGAGTGTCCATGGCTAGGTCAGGCCTACTTCTGGAAAGTTTCCATGTAAGAGACCATTTTTCACGCTCCCTGGAACACCTGAGGTCCACAAACCTAATGGTTTGGATGTGCCTAAATCTCTGTCGGCATTCTCTCTGGGGTAGGGATTGTCAGTATACAGTCCACATCCACAGCGAGTGGCTGTGGGATGGAGTTCACATTCACACCATCTGCTCTTGATTCAACTTGCTTCAGAAAAGTTCTTGTCGAGCCCAGTTTAGGGCTTGATACCATCTTTGCTCTTCCTCCAGGCCCAGCACTCCCCAGGGGAACCTCTCCGGGGAGGTGCATCTACTGCTCCCACCCACGGAGGGGGCAGCTGAGGGAATTCGGCACAGGGAGCCCCTCAGTGAGGTGGCACAGCAGAAGCAAAAGGTTGGTAGGTCATGGCTGGGGTGTACAGGTAGAGACTGGGCAACTACAGCGGTTTCTTCCCAGCAATGCTTGGAGGCAGCTTCATAGAAGACATTCAGTGGAACTGTCTCGTGAGTGAGTTCCCCAAGACACATAGCTGCCTCTTCTCTTTGCATCACCCTGGACCAACAAGAGTGAGTCCATGCACGCAGGAAAAAAACCCCAGTAAACAACAGTAACATGATATTGCTCATTAAAACGATGATTTTCCTCCTTAGAACACGAAGCATCCCCCAGAGACCTAGGGGGACAAAGAGGAGGACAACTTTCCAGTGCAGATTGCCGAAACGTTTGTTGCATCCCCAAAGTGAGGGCTTGCATGCAACAGATTTGCGTGCCAGTACATTCTGTTCCTGAACAGCATATACATTTCTTGAATACGACAACGGAGGAAATTTATTGAAAGTGGAGAAAACGTTAGCTGTTTTTTTATTTCTTGCTCGTATATTTCTAAGCTAAGTGACATTACACTTTCGTTCTCTCATAAATCTAATTTTAGAGTCTTCAGATTTTAGATACTGTTTTTAACAGTTCAGGAATTGTCTAGGCTTGGCAGAACTGTGTGGATAATCTGCAGTAAATAATGTACTAGTCTAGTGTACTCAAAAATTGGAAGTGCGTGGTGCATGTAATTTCTGATTATGCAAATTTAATCAAGTAGTTATCCTTGATTAGTCTGTGAAGTGTTCAAACAATTATTTATGACTTTTTAAAGATACTGCTGTCTCTGCTTATTACATCTATGCCATCAGTTTATACTAGATGCTTGAACATGATTGAAAATATGAATGTATCACCCAAATGATTTGTGTGGTGCAAAACTTACACTGATTCTTGCCTAGCGCTTTCCGTGGGCTTATTAGAAAAAGCGTCTTGTGAAAAAAATTAAAAACAGAGGCATAGGTATCTGACAGCTAGAGGGCAGCTAGAGCATCTAGTCTAATCTCCTGTACATCATCTGTCCTTCAGCTTCACACAGCTATCTCTGGCCTGGAAAATCCAGAACTGAGTGCAGAATGCCAGCATGGGCTAATCCACACATCTTTCTCAAACAAATGGCTTTAAAGTCGAAGCAGCACTAGCCAAGGAAGGGTTGAAGGAGCTGATAACACACACCGTGGGACATTGGTATGTGATTTGTTATTATAGAATCAGATCTTATTGTTTCACTTTCTAAAACACTTTCATTTGCTTTTATCTTTCAAAAAAAGATACTAGTTTTCCTTAGCTTATGACTTCAGCCTCACAATAATTTGTTATTAATTCTTTTGATAACAGTGAGTGTATCTTTCTGCAGATGTAATTTTAAGTGGCACATCGGTTAAAATGTTTGAAACTGGCTTGGGCTTTTACAGTGGAATGAATGTAAATTAGAAACTACTATTTGTCACTATATATCTCTCCTGATGTCATCCTGCATTTGTACAATGCACTTTTTTTCTTTGGAAAGTCATATTTCTGTAGAGCATTAAGGTCCATAATTATAATCTGCAGCTAGAAATTACATGGTGGTTACTTCATGGCGGCGTGTCTTGCTCTTGTGGAGCTGAATGGCAGACACCTTCAGCTGAGCATGGAGTTGAGCTGAGTTTGGGTAGTGAAACACAGAAGTCCAGCAGGTCAGCTCGAGCATGGAACAGAAAGGCAGCAAAGTGCACCATGCAAGAATTTGACTTGATTTGGGAACTCCTCTGGTGACCTCTGTGGTTTTCCACTTGGAGAGCACAAAGTCTTGAATTCATTCATTAACTCTCCCCTTGGTATCCCGTGCATGTGTAGAAGTATCCTGTAACAGGATAAGCATCAGGGAGTAATCATTATCAAACACCCCTGCGTGGTATTAGGATAGACAGTCAAAACTTTGAGCTATGGAAAGTGGTTGGTGCAGTTAAATGTGTCAGACGTGACTCAAAAGTCTCCTTCCTTTCCGAAGATATTACTTCATTCATGTTAACCACATTTGTAAGTGGCCTGGACTGAAGAGAGAGTGTTTGGGGAATTCCAAACTCTTTTATATGCAGTTGGGAGTTTCAGGAATAGCTGCTCTGCATTCCACATTGATATATAATCCTCATTATGGCTTTGAATAAGAACATGGTAATTCGCCAAAAAAATAAATAAAAAAAGTTATTGGTCAGAGGCGTACTATATAGGGAGTACTAGTAAAAACAAATATTTTTGGCCGTAGTCTAAAGTTCCTACTGTAAATGAGCTAATTCAGGGCTGTATCCTCCCCTGAGATCATGGGCTGGAACGTGAGATAAGCGGTAGCTGCACAGATACTTTTGGGTGGTAGCGCAGAAATGTGCCTTCTCCACCGGCCCCACGTTCAGAGGGAGGGAGACGGGGAAGATTTGCTGTCTTTCCCCTGTGGAAGGATTGACCCCTCCAAGAAAAATATACACACATCAGCTCCGTGTCCCAGAAGAAAATCCATCTTCCATCTTCAGTTTCGATGAACTCCAGGAGAGACAGACATAGACACAGACAGCATAGACGTGTCTTCAGATAGATGCGTCCCTTTGCCCCGACAGACGTTAAGGACCCGGAGTATTGCTATTAGTACAGAGCCAACTGTAAACCCTGGCCATCTGTGCCTTCATAAACAGGTGCTGACACATGGCTTAATCTTCAGTTACTGACTTGCTTACGGTAACACTCGAGCTGTGGTTTCACGGTCAGCTTGGACCACGCCAAGCCCACATCTGCTGGGGACAGGGTCCAGACTTGCCCGCCCAGCACGCCGAGCCGGTACGGGGAACCAGTTCTGCCCACGGGGGGTCCCAGCGGGAGGGGGCTTCGCTGCTGGGTAGACCAGCACCCAGATCTGACTGGGAAGTAGTGTTAGCGTCGTGTGAGGGAGAGAACTTAACCAGTGTGAGCCGGTCATAAAACAAAACCCTCCGGAGGCTTTTCAGAAGGAAGTCTGGGTGGGGAAGTTTTCTTTATGTCCAGAAAGAAAAAAAAAGAAAGAGATTTAGCACTCATTTTTTTATTAACATCCTTAGGTGTTTTTTGAAAATGAAAAATCTTTCCATTTTCAGCTGCCAGATTTGAAACCCATCATCCAGCCAGCCCCACTCAGCTTTTGGTTTTCCCCCTGATTTTTTTAAACAAATAATGACATATTGTTAAAAAAAGCCACAAACCAAACGAAGAGATGTAATTGGAAAATTATCAATGAGTTATTCTTCTATTTAAATTGCTCCCAAAGAACCTAACATTTATTTAATGTGCTCATAAGTACAGAAGAAAAGTGTGCTAGGTTCACAGGTTAGGAACCTCTCCTAGCCCAGATCTATTAATCCTAATTTACTACCGTAACAATCAATGCCGCTAAGCATCACCTCACTCCTGCAGCTAAGCACATCAGACAGTGCCCAACACATCTGTGGTGTTCTGTCCTGCAAAGGCAGGATAAGGACTAAAAATTTTCACTGAGAATGGAAAGTTGTAGAAATGTTGATTGACACTTCTTTTCCTGTCATGGTTTTTTGTCCTTTGCTGTCGTTTTATTCATGGTATCCACCTGCAGTTGTGAAGTCCTACCCTAACGGCAAATACATGCTGACTGCAGGTGAACTGCCTTGGCAGTAGCATTTCTTGAGTGTAGCGGGATTTTTCCTCAGGGTTCTGTTGTTGAGGCTGTTAAAATGCAGAGAGGTTACAACAAAAGAAGCAAAGAAACCCCAAAACCTGAAGTGGTTATACCCGGCCACAAGTCAAATATAAAAGCTTTGAGCTCACGTCATGCAGCTCTGCTACGTAATAGCTTACTGTCAATATTGGCCCTGGGTTGGAAGAGCTGTGTTTCACAGTCTGCTCATCTGAGCCCTGGTTTACGAATGCTGAATTATAAACATTCTGTGACTTCAGTTCTGGGCCTGTCTTCACTAGATTCTACTGGCTTTTGCTCTTTGAGCCGTTTCTCTCCGGAAACAGGGGTCTGCAGCGCAGAGTGAGCCATGGTCTGCCTTAGCCTGGCTCTAGAGAACCTTCCTCTAAACCTGCAAGTATTAGAGACACAAGGGGCCATAAGCTTGCAGTACCATGCTGTGCAAGAAGCATATTGTTTTGTTTCTGAGATTAGCAGTTTCCTAATTACATGCTTGTGGCAATATTCTGCTCCGAGCGTTGCACGGATCAACGAAGATGGAGCGGGTGAATTTCTGGCCTGCCTCAGACAGTGGCAAAAGTCCCGTTTATTTCAGTGGGTGAAGATTTCACTTTTTATCTTCTTGGTCCTGTTAAGGGACTTAATTTAAGGAACTTAATAACTTAATGTAATAACTTAATTTCAAGAAAGCCCTATGGTATGAATAAAGCAGCAGCAGCACGAGGGGAATGATTTTCAGTTAGTGGTCCTTGCGGCTTCGCAGATCTGTAGGCTACTTCTAAGCTGCAGCAAGCCAAAATTTGGCTTAAATCTGCTGTGCAAGGGCTCACCATAACTGGAATGATTTTGAGTGTCCACAAGTCACAGAATGGATGAAAACCACGTGTAGGACATTCATCTCCCAAAGAAGTGCAGCTCCAAGTTACGGTATCAGGTGCTTACACTATTTCTACACACCACTGAGAGCGGGTTTATGGTCCTTCTGCCTTTTGAATATCCCAACCTTTCTCTCTTTTACACACTATCTCACCAGTGCTGGTAGGACCCAGATGCGCAGAAAAAAGCTTCCCAAAAAAACAGTCCAGAAACGGGTAGAGCCGCACAACTCAAAAGTTCTCCAACAGCTGAAAAACATCAGTTCTTATAAAATAAGTGACAAGTACAGTTGCATGACAGTGTGAGGGGGTCTGAAAGTGTTGCTGGCGCTCACTTGGGATAGTCTGCATAACTGTTCGGGGACTCACCTCCTGTGAGTAACGGTAAACATCCCGAAGTTACGCTGGTTGAAACTGGGTGCAATGCCACTCTGTATTATTCACCGTACCGGAGCGTGTGCCTGTGTGTGTGTGCGTGCAGATTTCCAGCGCTGTGTGCCGTGAAGCGCAGGCTTTTGCCATGTGAGCGGCGGTGACACAGGGCTTTTCGGAGGCAGGCAGAGCCTTGGTGCTTCTCTCTCCCGTGCAGCCTGTGCCTGGGTCACCGTTTAATACCCTCCTTGCTTTCACTGCACCAGCAATCCGGCCCAGAAATTCTGGCATCTCGTTTGTCGTTGATTAAGCAGCCCTTCATTATCTGGTATTGGATATGCACTGTGGCTGTGTTTTGAATATTATTCCCTTTGCAGATGAGTACTTTGGGCCACAGCAGGGCAGACCATGTTTCTTTATTTGCTGCAGCCAAGCTCTGCTCCGCGTGGGCGTCGCTTTGCCGGGAGTTTGGCCCCGAGTCTTTTTCTGTCACTTTTGCTGACTGCCCGGTCATGCTCTCTAGTGCAGGCTGCAGGAAATGTCGGGAGGAACCTGCTGGGTTTTTTAGGTGAGCATAGAATGCTAAATTACAGAAATGGACCTATGTTCCTGTCTGCAAGGTAGTATGAGTGCAAAAATGTACGAGAGAGGGGCACATACGGCCCCCCATACAGAGGGGATGTTCAGCCACTCAGTAATTTGGCCGTATACGTGTACATTAAAAAGTCTAATCCTTTTGATACAACTATAAAAAGGAAAAACAATGTAATCACATCTGGTGAACTCTAGAGCTGTACATAATTCTGCGATCCTTTGATGTATTTACATAACTCCAGAAATACGGGTTGCACGCACGCATGCACAGAAAGCCAGCGGACTCTGTAGCTTGTCTGTCTCCTCCTGTGTGGGGTAGCACAGGCATACCCAGGTCTGGCAGGTTTCGTACAATAACATGGTTTTATCTTGATATTTTAATCTGTCCTGAACATCAGAGAGGAATTTGTGTCTCCTGTCTCATGAGTGATATTGCTGCTTTTCACTATTGCCGTTGTTCTTCTGCGTTGCTTTGGACGCATCAGGGGGGTAGAAACCAGTACCAAAAGCCAGATACTGTCATGAGTGCTTAATGCTGCCCACAGCCTGATGCCAGCTATCCTCTTTTCTTGGGGACGTGGGCAGGGCACCTGAGCCCTGTCTCCTGTCCCAGCAGTATCCTGCCTGTCCTCTGGTGCCTTCTCTCCCAGAGGCCTTGGGGCATGCTCAGTACATGCTCTGCCCCCCATGTATGACTAAAGTACAGCTTCTTCTCATTTGTTGGGTGTGCGTTCATGGTGGGGTGGGACACACATGTGCTCCATCTCCACCGAGCAGCCATTGCTCTCCTGTCCATGCCGCGCCGCGGGCCCTCAGCAGCTCTGTAGCTCCTGCTGGGCGACGGGAGGTGCACGGTCCTGCCGGTAACACAGACCTGGTGAGCGATTACTTGTTTCATGTGACGGGAAGGCTTCCCACTATGCCACAGGGCCTTTTTCCATTTTGCTGGTATGATGGACTGGCGTCTGGGCACGTGCTGGCAGAAGTTGCAGGGTCCATCCCGTGGGTGCTTCCAGGGCTGCTGCTGTATCTCTGCTCTCCAGCGAAGTGGGGTGCCACAGGGACTGGTACCTCTGAAGCAGGATTAAGGAAAGCTACTCTTGACTCAGGACTCTGGGAACTTTAAGAAAACCTGCTCTGTGGCTATGAATATAGCCCTGCAGGGTTAAACCCTAAACTGGGAAGCCACTTAAGCAAGTGTTTAACCTGCAGTTTGTGTCATGATTTCCTTGTTTTGGTTTCCTGAAAAGAGATGTCTCCTTAAACCAGGCTTTGGTTTCATTTTGGCTCTTACATTAGAGTCATGCTAGCCAGGGGATGCAGGGCAAAATCTGCAGCCACGTGCAGACCCTGTGACAGACTGTCAAGCACAAACATGACCAGCATGAAATTTGGGGTGGGGGTGGAGGAGGTTCTGGCGATAAATACCATCTGGTTCAGCAAGTTAGTACCAGATGTCTGGAAGCTCCCAATTCCAGCCAGTAAAGGTGGAGCTGAAATAATTAAAATTATATTTCTGTTTGGATAAAGCAAGGAAAACTGTCACAGCTTTTTTTTCCAGAAGTAAAAAGACAAAGGTGATGCCTTTTGCAAACTAGGACATGCCCAATTTTAGATTAGCTGTAAATGAAGATCCAGGTGAGGAATAAGAATACACTGCCAAAGGCTGAGTTTAAAACAGAATTCCCCCTTTCGGGATCACTGCTCCACAGCAGTACAGGGGAAAAGTCAAATGGCCAGAACAGTTGCATATGCATCTTTCCAATTCATATTGGCTAACATTTGCTAGTCTTTGATTCCCACACCATGTGGTGTAGAGTCGGCAACTGGTTTGCAAATGTTCTCCATCATCTCTTCTATAAAGAATCTGTCTTCTTGGGGAAAAGATGTGATATAAATGGGCCTGGCATAGTTCAGACAACTTCTCTTGAACCCCAGTAGATTCAAGCAAGTCGGAGCTCTGAAAGAAAAGTCTTGTTTCCCACCTCAGAGCGTCATGGGATATTTCTGGAATGGAGTCCACACCTCTGAGCTCAACACGTGCTTCATAAGCGCAAAATCCTGCTTTTGTCGGGCAAACCACCCAGGCGTTGGGAGCTCAGGAGAGGCGAAATCCCAACACACCTGTCAGGTGTTTCCAGCTCAGCAGCTCTCTGAGCTGTAGCCAGCTGGGCAAGTTGGGGATCCTGCATGCTCCGTCTCCAGCACAGTGCCAGATGGCACGCAGTTGGTCCTGGGCAGGGGACGGGCCCCAGGGCAGGGGACAAGTGGCATTTCTGGGGGACTAAGAAGGGCGGAGGTACCCAGATCTATAAGGAGCGTCGGAGCCCCTTCTCTTTGTCTAGGTGGTGTTGGAAGTTGCTTCCCAAATTGTATCTAAACCCACCTCTCTTCTGAAACCTGGGTTAACCAAGCAAAATATGTGGGTCCGGAGGAGACACACAGGGCATACTAGGACGCTGAGCAAAGATGTTAGAGAGACAGGAATAAGCACTGATGCGGCACAAGTCCCCTCTTTCCTGGGTAGGCTTCTTTGCTGGGGGTAAGGTACTGTTACGGCAACACAGCGATGAAAGTATGCAGACTGTGAAAACATGATTTAACACTGGGTTCAAAATATTTTTCTGTTCAGTTTAAATGAAATTTAGTAGTTTCCAGATTCTGTGTGTGATGTTTCAAAAGCTTAAAATACGAATCCCATAAATCCAATGAATAACATGGCAGGTGTGGATTTACTAGGGAAGGGAGGAAGGGAACTGAAAGGCCTGTCAGTACTCTTAGTGTTTCTGTATGACTTAAATCTGGACAACATTGCTATTGAAAGTTTGCTTTTACCAAAACAAGTGTCTATTGCTTTTGAAGATACTTAAGTTCTGTGGAAAGAAAAATGTTCACCTAAGACCGTGACATCGGTATCTGATTTGATCATCCACAGATAGCTGAGGAAAGTGTGCAAAAGGTCAATGTAAGTGGGAATTTGGGTTATATTGGGATTTCTCTAATAGGCCATCGAATTAAGTACTTAGTTTTCATGGATTTGAAGGGGGACAAAGCTGGCTGCTTTAAGTAGTAAGAGGGAAATGTACCAAGATTTAAATGGTGATACCTTTATTTGCACTGTGTAGTACCATAGTTTGTAAGTGGCTCCCTTACATGATGAGGATTGCTTCTGAGGCAAGCTGCAACTCAGCCTTAAGTTGGTCTGTCAGCATTTCTCCTGAGTGAATACGTAAAAGCTATCTGCAATTTGATCTGCAAGTTAGTGTAGATGTGAGAACAGATAACAATATAAAAAAAGCCAATGCTGGGGAAGAAGTTTATTTTTTTCTGATAGTGTCTTGCTGCTTTAAAAGATGAAAGAAGTTCAAGGTCATGGGCAGAAGGAAACCTCTTGCATGAGAGATGGGAATTTCCAGGCTTTTAGGGAGAATGGAGAAAAAGCCGGATTACTTTAAATGACGTTCACGTTCTTACATTTTTCCACATTTTCTGCCATATCAATCCCATTTATTACCAGTTATTTGATGTTCTAGTTACTGAACAATACTCTACATTATTTACATTATGTACTGTTATTATTTTTAATTGTTGTAATGGTCCCCCATCCACTGCACATGCAGACAGATGCACCATGCCTGCCCCAAACCTCTGTGCTTTATTGCCGGACATGGATAAGGGATCCCAGAAGATACGTGCTTTGAAGTGCTGTTAATTGAGTGGCTGGACCAGATTTGCAGCTATTGTAAATGGGCACAACTTCAGTGAAATTATACTTATTTTTATCAGCTCCAGATCTGTCCCAATCCTGCTGTATGTTTCTAAACTGGGAAAAAGGGATTGTGCTAATCCCTGATACCTTGGGTGAATAATGGGGCTGTGCAGGGCAGAGCATGTCCCAGAGTTCTTGTTGCTGGAAAATTGTCCATTACACAAAAAAAAAGACCAATTTTCCATAAGAATTTCAGGGCCAACTGTTTTCTCCTGTATGAAATGTATCCTAACAGACTGTATGGAAACAGAAGTGTCTTAGTACTTCAGCAGTACTGGTTCTCAGGAGGTCTGAGGAAGGAGAGATGTTTATTGGTCTGTAAAAAGAAAAGAGATTTCTTTTGAAAATAAACTTTTAAAATATAATCATATGACTTTTGTTTCTTTGGTTATGCAGCTGCCTTGGGATCTGAGCTCCTGGTAAACACGTTGGCCTGTTAAAGGACATGATTCAGACTGTCCCAGATCCAGCAGCTCACATCAAGGTTAGTTTCCTGTTTATTGTGAGTCCTCGAATGTTTTGAGAGTGATACAATTAAAGACTTTGTATACATACTGCTGGTTTTCTTGCATGTTTATAAATTGTGCTACTGCACAACACTGGCTCGATATTTATGTGCTATTCTCTGAGTCAGTCCTGCAGTCTTTGTTGCTGACACCTGTACTGATGTGCTCTGAAGTATGTGGATATTTTGAGGATAACTTTTTCTAAGATTAAAACCCCTTGATCTTCTCTTAATATTTGCCATGCTTAATAAAATACAGCTACTTGAAAAATACTGAATTCTTCTGTCCCCAGTTCTGCTCGCTGAAAGCCAGTGGCAAACATTAAGTTCAACTGGAGAAGGAAAACGAGCATAGCGCAAAAATTCAAAGCCAAACAAACATCCCCTTGAAAAGATTCAGTGCGTAGTTTGATGTAAGTCATGGGACTGGAGACATTGGGCTGTGCTGTTGCATTAAAAATGGCATTGTTTTGCCACATTTCAAAAGGTGTTGTACTGTTTTTACTTTATTGTTACTATTATTATTACTATTGTTACCACGTTTTTCTTATCCTTCCTCACTGAAGACTAGGAACCTGTTAGACTTAGCAGGCGCAGCTGATTATGTGTTGCTGAGGTCAAGACATTTTTGGGATATTGCACATAAACAACAGTATCTGAGCCTCACAAAGTGACTGGTTTGGGGAATACTCTGTTTCCACCTCACTGTTTCATCATCTAGAGCTTTAGTTTGAAAATGGTTTCCTGACTGCTTCTAGAGAACAGTAGTTCTTTTTTTGCAAGATAAAAAGACATGCATATAGCAGTGTCGCTGGTGGGAAAAGCCAGCCGATCCTTATATACGAGCAATACAATGAAACTGCGTGCTTATCATTCACATGGATTTTGCTGTCTGAAAATATTGCTGGTGTAATAAGATTGCTTTAATCAAAGAAATAGATCAGCCATGCTAAGCAGGCTGTAAGTGAAAATTTTTTTTTATCCTTTCTGATCGCCTCACTGTCTTTCCTTGAAGTTAACTTCTTTTAACTTTCTTCTCAGTCAACTGCTATCTACCAGTCAGCAGCTCTCTGTAGAAAAGCTTCATTTTTAAACTTATTTTTAGCTAAATAAAAATGAAATATTATTTTAAACTACTCACTTTTCCCGTTAAAAGGCAGTGAATGAAAGAAGGTCTCTATATAGCTCCCTACAGCATTTTTGGATTGTGTTTGAATACTAGAACAACTGGCAGTAGTGTGAGAGCTCATCCCTTCCCTCTCTCTAAGTTTGCCAAAACCCAGCACTTTCACAGTCTTCTGGTCCTCAGTTGTTTTTATGAAAAGAGCAGAAAAACACCCCCACCGTATGCAGTCTCACCTTGATGTGTCTCGTCACCTGGATTTCAACCAGTAAGACTTCAAAAATTTTAAGGGGATTTTGTACATCTTCATGCTGTTGAAGTGTCCACAGCGCCAGAAATAATAACATTATGAAGAACTCAGTTTCATGCTTTCTGCCAAAACTGCTGTCTGAAGTAGGTATTTTTTTTAACCATGGGAGTTAGAGTCTGAGAGGGCAAGGCTGGGTATGTGTGCATCTTTTTAGAGCAAGTAAAAGAGAGCTGCAGAAGAATCTCTATAATAGTGGTGTGTTCAGGGGAACCTGTAGGAATCTGTTGTCAGCAGAACAGTGTGCAGAAGTTGCTGTTACAATGAAAAAAGGGTGCAAGAAAGGCAATTACTTTAATACTGTTTAGGATAGTAAAGCTAGCCAACTAGACATCAAATCATTGACATTTCTGTTTGTGTCATTAGGGTCTGCTTTATTCTAAAGACATTCTTCAGAAAGCTGCCAGGGATGCTCTGTTCACTTAGACTTTAAAAGTGGATGTAACTACATTCTTAAAAATAAGCCACGAGGAAGTATGGCACCTGGGACATTGGAAAAACTGTTTGGTGTGATGGTCTTTTCTACCTCTCATGGCTGTGGTGAGGTAGAAGGGACAAATTTGGTTCATTACTGTCATCCTTAATATGGTTTTGTTTAGTTAACTGTACTCTGTCAGGTGACATGGTATTAGAATCATAGAATCATAGCATGGTTTGGGTTGGAGGGGACCTAAAGGTCATCTAGTTCCAACCCCCCTGCCATGAGCAGGGACATCTTCCATTAGACCAGGTTGCTCAGGGCTCCATCCAACCTGGCCTTGAACACTTCCAGGGAGTATTGTTGCTTTTATTTTCTTGAACGAGCGGACACAGCCTCATTCATGCACATTTAGAGCTGTAACTTTGAAGATCACTTTCTACGAAGTGTCTGAATTATTAAGGTTTGAAAGATTTTAAGATTGAAGTTTTCTGCCTGAGCATGTGCTGAAAATTAAGGTGAAAGATAAATGAATATGGCAATATGAATATTCAGAGACATATTTTTTTGCAGAAAGGGTGATTTCATTTGCATTATGTGAGTTTTTATGTGTGCTATTTTAGAATCTGCCTTTCCCACTACCAAGAGAATATGTAACCAGTCTCCCAGCTCTTGTGCTCCATTCCTAAATGAGAAATTAAAAGAGCTGGATTCCAGCGCCCAGGCAGATCCTGTCCAATTTTGGGAATGTTTTGAAAGGCTTAATGTGTGTGTCCTCATTTTGTTTCAGCAGCTTCATTCCATAGCTACTAAAGATTAAGCTTTACATGTTTCAGCTTGAATGAAGCATCCATAATTGATACGGTGAACCTGTGTTCCTGTTGCTCCCTGGTGCCTAGTTTCACCTGAGTTGCAGGCTCGTGTTTTTTCCCAAGCATAAAGGAAAGAAAAATTCACTGTGGACAAGAATGTACATGTTCAGTGTTCTAGTTCCAGATCAGTAGAATATGGGGAATTTTGACATCTATATTCGAGCAGTTCCACACAGGTTTAGTGCCTGCGAGCGGGCTGAAATAAGTAAGGCTGCGTACATCGATAAAGTCGAGTGTGTGCCCAGTGGTTTGTGGGATCAGCACCCTGGTTTAATAAGGTTTGCTATTGCTAAAGGCTTAAAATTGTACCATTAGTTTAGATTAGTGGCATACTGTTAAGAAAATAAGTGTTTATTCTATTTAAAGCAAAAAAATTATTTCTTCCTATCCAGTATGCCTAATTAGAATGAAGAAATTATTTTTGGCCAGTCATTTGGCAGTTTTTGGTAGTTGAAGGGGCTTGGTACAAGGTGCTCACGTTTACACTGAGGTTTGTGTATTCCCTCACTCTTCCAGAATAGATTTTCTCTAATGAGTCTGCACACTGGAGAGGGATTTGTAGACAGGAGTCTGCAATCAGCCCTGTCCTCACCTCTCACCCAGCCCATGACACTGAAAGGAGTTGTCATTTTAATTGGGAGCTATAAAATTTTTGATGTTAAGCATAATATGAAGAAAGGTTTTTGTCTATGGTGTCAGGCGATTAAGGTCGGTTTGTCACCACTCAAAGTTTTCCAACACAGCAAAAGTGGATCACTTATTCTGTGTACGCTAAGGGTTACTTCTAGAAAATGCACCATTTTTGCTGTCTTTCCAAACTAGGTGTTGCATGAACGTGCTGAATACTATTTTCACCAGGAAGCTGAGCCTTTGTTTGTCAGTCTGAACTATTTTACTTCACATAATTTGTCGTTTCGGAGGTACATAAGGATCTAGTTGCTTAGACTGGTATTAAACAACTTTAGAAGAGTTCTGTCTCGTCAAACTCAAAGGAAAGGTTAGAGATTTTTTCAAGAAATCAGTGACTAGGTTGTCGCTTTGTATGAGCAAGACTAGCTGTCATTTACACACATGTTTTAATGTGATTTTTTTGTTGTTCTGTTATTCATTAAACTCCAATTCTTGTAACAGTAGTCACAGAAACATTGTGCAAGTGCTACCCGAGATTTGCATGTTTCATTTTCAGTGATGTGTGCTTTGTGAATACTGACTGTTCAATACAACTTTCTTTTTTTAAGGGTTGAATTCTGCTTTCAGCAGTCTCATTTGCAAAGGTCGCATGCTTCTTTAGTTAGCTTGTACCATCACTGCAAGGGGATTTTGTGGAATGATTCTCAGGAAAAAATTAGTTACTCCTGTTCCTTTGGCCCTCACTGAGAGAGGAAGAGTCCAGGGTATGTCTTGTAGGTAAAGAAATTACTGCATTTATCAGGAATGAATTCTAACCCGGGTTGAATGGGGATAGTTTTCATTTAATCAAGATTGATTTATGCCAGTGGAAGATTTGGTCCGTGTATATTTAGGTGGTTTCATTTTTCTGTTCCTTGGTGATGATTTTGAGATCTGGGATGACTGAAAAGACAGGTGAATAGCAGCAACTGAACAGAGGTGCTTGTGGATTTCACAGCCACCTTTTGCCTTGTAGAAGTTGAAAAATGGGGGCACTTTACATCCCAGATATCTGAATCAAAGAGGACATTTTTTTATAAAAATTCTCAAAGGACTTCAAATACTTTGAGCCAATTTCAGCCGGTCTGTGTCCGTACAACCTCATTTTTTTCCATGGATGTAACTAGAGGCTGTTACCTCTGAATCTATCAAGTTGAGGTTACCAAATCTGAAAGCTGTACCTAATCTTACAATGAAGGAAAAGCTGGTTTCTCAGAAGAAATAGAAGAATTACTCTATAGCTGTTTCTGAAAATTACTCCTGAATTTAGCATTTATGTGCCTAGGCTATGAATTAGGTGGCACATGAACATTCCCATGCACAGCATCCCATATTGTCATTGGAAACATTACAAAACCTGATCCCGGAGCTCCTTTGTGGGCCAAAAAATATGCTGGATTTCAAATTATGGCAGTATAAAGATGCTGCTGGATGTACCTAATCTGTTGTGTTATGGTTAAATCTGATTTTTTTAACTGGTATTATTTATTAAGGAGCATATTCTGGGTCTGATATAATCTGTTATTTTTCCTGGAATTGTAGAGTCTCTAAATAGGATCCAAGACTTCATTATGCTGGGAGTTCTGTATGCACAATACAGTCTCTGCCTGAATGGGCAAGGGGAACAAGAGTGGAAGGAGGATAGAACTACTATTATCCTCCAGGATAAAGAGGATAAAGCCAGGCTTTTCCTCCCACCTTTTTTTTGGGTCTTGACTGATCTAAGAGCCTAGTTTTTGTGGATTCTTTGCATTGCTAAAGCACTTCTTTCATTGCTTATAAAATTGTATTTGGGCAGCTCAACTGAGACTGAGAGCATGGAAATCTGAGCCAAAGATACAAAGAACTTTGCCCAAAGTCACATGTGAAGTAAGCTAATGGCAGACACATTGCAGCATAGTTTAGTAGGCGATCCATATGGAGTGTGTAATACTACTGTATCGCAGTATGTCACCACTGGAGTCAATTTGATAACATACTCCCATCCCCTCCAGAAAATACGGAATAACTGCTCCTGGTAGTTGTTAGCTAACGAGCCAAGCCTCCCACAGGTACGAATGGGTGATGACCCCGTGGACGTATTGCCTGCGATGGCCTCTGGCTGCGAGATGGTGCCTTCAGCCCCAGTGCACAGGGGTGAACAAGCTACTGCGGGTTATCTGGTCTGCAAACTTGCTCCCTGACAGCTGCTCTGGGATAGCTGCTGCGTGCAGGCTCTTGTCTCGTGCGTTACAAATGTCCCTCGGTGACAGATGTGAAGAAGCATCACTGTCAGCAGTCCCCAAAGCTGCCATTGCTGAGTAACTGTAAGTCCCATCCCCTTTGCTTACCCCTTGCTGTGTACTTCATTCGTTATTCTGGCAAAACTTTAGAAGCTCTTCCCCTGCTTTTGTACTGACAGGGTCACACCAGCATTTCAATTTCATGATGCTTCTTACTAATTATGCTAGCTGGATCACAGTTGCTAAATCTTGCTTGAATGATAGCCATAGCTTCATCTAGGTTCCAATAAAATAAAGGAACTGAGTTTATTGTGAATGTGAGTCACACTCCTCTGCACCAGCACTCGTTCACTGAGCCCCCAAAGTGCCAGGCTTATAATCTGGTGCGTTACTTCCAGCCTCTGTCAGCACGCATCAGTTACCTGCAATTAATGCCAGAATCACTACTGTATTTGGATGCTAGAATCTCCTTATGTGCAGAAATTGTGATTTACTTCTGAGAAGTTTTGAATTTTGGATTGTAACCAAATGATTGCCATAGAGTTTACATGAGTAAATTCTTTTTTTCCTTTTTTTTTTCCTCTTGAACTTTACCTCCTTCTCTCTGCCTAAGCAAATACCTCCTTGCTAAAGGAAAAGAGAGATAATGGCTTCTGTGTACTATAATTGATGAACTTTCAGCAATTCGGAACAAATCCAAGATTGCTGCCAACAGCCAGATGGAAAACAGTGTTAATGACATGTTCAAAGAAAAGTATGTTATTTTGATAGAGGATGGTCTAGAGACTTTAATCTCTATTGTTCTGGGGACTAATGGCACGGATAATTCCTTAAGTGAGACCATTTTTAAACAAAAATTATCTTTTTCATAAGCAGGAAAGAGCAAACTGAGGAGTATCAAATGCATTTGCAATGCTCTGGCTGATATATGTGCTTTACACTAACCCTTTGTTATGTGGAGTCAGATGTGGTCAAATCTCATTTCTGCAGTCTGCCAGACGGTTAGAAGTCTGGACATTTCTACTGCCGATGGGTAGAAATCATAAAATGGATGGTCCTGGAAGCTAGAGCCAGGGTGGAAAGCTGAGGATGGGGAGAAGTTAAGAAGTGGAGAAGGACAGACAAGACAGGGACAAAAAGGCTTAAGCTTTGGGGAAACTGGGAAAGAAGATTACTCCCCTTCCTCTTCCTCTGCTCTAGAGCCTGGAGTGAGACTGAGGGCTCCTGAATCTCAGGCTTGTTTTGCTGCCTGTAAACCTCTCTCCAGCGCACTGCCAAAGTAGGTGTTTTTCCTCGTGTCCTGGCCATCCCACCAAACGGGGCCAGCAGCTCCACTAGCCCATGGTCAGTGCTGTGCTTCATGCCTTCAGGGCAGTGCCTTTTGTGTCTGGCTGCAGTGAAGGCACTGAAGGGAAGGAATGCAAGATAATCTGCCTCGGGGAGCTTCACCAGCACGGTGCATGAGCAGCCTTGGAACTCTGAGAGGACAGTCTCCACGTTCCTCGACAAGTGGTTACAGAAATCACCTGCCCAGGACTATCCCCACACAAATATACAGTGCAAATGCTGAAGATGTACAGAGATTATCTCCCAGTGAGTCAGAGATTACTGTTTAATGTACATTGGATTTCCATTTCACCTTGATCTGGCCACAAATATCCCAAGCAATGGGTCATCTTTAACCTTTCTTGAGCGATTATTCCCCATGACTTATTATCATGAAGCGTTTCCTCATATGCAGACACCCTGCTTCCCTCTTTGACCAGTCTTTGTGTATCTGCTCTCTGCAGATCCAAACTCCTTTAATTTCACGCTGCTTTTGGTCCTCCTCACCTTCATAAAGGGGAAGATTAATAGGCAGAGCTCACAGGAGGTTGCCAAGCATCCCACAGCCTGTCCACATTAGTTCTGGTCACAGCCTGTTTCAGGTGATGGGGGCCAGGCAGCCTTCCTCCACATCATCACTGCAGCTGCATCCAGCCCTGCTGTCAGCTATACTTGTTGCTTGGTCACGAATCACCACATTGTTATTCTTCTGGTAACACCTCCTAGAGGTGGAAGGCATACTCTGAGGAGCTGTTGCTCCTGCAGCCTACAGACAGGGTGAGATGCTTCCCTTGAGCTTGGTGAAGCGTTTCCACTGCAGACGATGCTAAAAATTAATCACTTCTCTCTCTCATTCTCTGTCCTCTCTCTCTCTTCCCCTCCACCCTTCATTTGTATCTTGTATTGCACACTCGTACTGAAAACCATCCTCCTTAAATCTTGCTTCATTATTTCCTACCCGTGTTCTAATCTCCTCAAGACTCTTTTGGACTATTTCAGCAGTCCTTTTAGTGTCCCAAAGTTGACTTAGGATGTAATATCTTTTGCTGATGTGCTGCTTAATCCCCGTTTTTAGATTATTAATACAGACATTACCTCATAAACAGTTATGGGCGTTTGATTAGATACCTTCCACCAACTTGCTGTTTTATTGTTTGCCATAAGCCTTTGCCCATTATTCTGTTGGATATTTTGAGACTCTCAGTGTTCTTTCCCAAGCCAGTTCAGATTCTTGCTGTGAGAAGTATTTCTTCTTTGGCTCAAGCCAGTAGCCAGTATTTGGGTATTTCCAGGCATGTTTCATTCGAAACAGAAACTGATTCTACACCAAAGGTGTATTCTTGGTGCAGTTTTGTTTTTTTTTTACCGAAAATGTGGATCTTGACCTTTTTGCCCTAGAAGGACAGAAAGGATGGCAGGACCACTGCTGTCCCCCTAAATTCCCACGTCTGTCTTGCTAGTGAGCCCTGTACCCAGCAGGCTCTACAGGGTGCTCCCTTCACTACCAGGTCCTGCTCAGCAATACAGCTTTTTGCTGCCTAATAACCTGCAAAACCCAAACGTTACCCTCCAGACGTATGACATGGTTGAACCCAACTACTGTGGTGAGTTTTGCTGTTTTACATGCCTAGGCCAGTACTTCTGTTGCTTCCAGTGGGGTTTTTTGTGACATGGAAGGCATCAGTTTCTTCTGCTGCTGAGGCCTGAAAAGTGTTTGGCATATGCATTAAATATTTCATATTGTCTGTGATTACCTTGGATCAAAGATAAACTTGCTGGCAGTCATTATCACCTCCTTGCAGCGCAGCAAAAGTTTGGTAGGACATTGTAACCCACTATTTCAAATTTCGCAAAGTAGCTCTCAGAAGGAGGTAGATAAATCTGCGGTGTGCTGTGAGTTTTCCAGGATGAGCTGACGTAATTATTTGTCCATACTGCTTTGGTCAGATACAGAGATTTTCCACGAATCCAGAAACCTGGCAGATGTCAGGGCAGTGAATAACGTGGGAGGAATCTTGCAAACGTGAGAAATCCTGTGTCCAGCACGGCCAGCCCTCGGGCCGAGCACTGCCTGCACTTTGCACATAGGTGTCAGAAGAAACGTATTGCAGTACTTTGGCTGAAATCAGTGGTAATCTCACTGCGTCAGAAATATGAACACGCACCAAATGTTGTTGCCACTGGCCCTAAGGGAACAGCTGGGAATAGGAGAGGGAGCTTTGATCCCAAACATGTAACCTCTTTTACCTCTACGTGTTTGTGTTTTCTGCTCTGTCACAGGGCCTGGCGTTGTGAACACTAACGCTCGCTTCGTGCCCTCCGGGGAGGAAGAACAGAGTAAGATGGGATAACTTTAAAATGGCAAATGATCAGGGAGGATGTGCTGGACGAGACGCTCACCTAACTTCAGCTGCTTTTGGCTGGTATTTAGTTTATGCAGCTGCTGGGTCCCTTCTCTTCAGAGAATGGGGAGAAACCTAAATTAGAAGGGGTGAATTGTCCTTGGGAAGCGCCTGTGTCTGTTTACATGGAGGCTCTGGAGGAGTTACCTTAAGCACAAGGGCAGTTGTAGGTGGCTCTTTGTTAGATGGACTGAATCCCGTCTGACATGGCTTATCCTCAATCTGTAACACAGAACTCGGCATGCTCCCGAGCCTTTTCCAAACAAGCCAGCTCCAATCCAGAAGCAATATAATCACATCAAGGTGACATTTTAAACAAGTGTAGTAATCCTTTGGAAAGCAGGGAGTAGATGGCAGGCTGCGCAGGAGCGGCTGTGTCCCAAACCTGAGTCTGGACATCAGGGCAGGGTGGAGGTTCGCACAGCAGGACCACAGGGGATGTCTGGAGACACCTGGGTCCCAGTCCTTGCTGCCTTGTCAGCAGGAGACAGGCTACGCCAGCCTCTAAGCTTCCTCGTGAAGGAACCTGTGCAGGTAGGAACCCGTACAACCCTCCTGTAGGGCCCCTCCCCAGAGATCTGGGGACCAGGGCTGCAGAGCACAGCGTGCTGTGCAGCACGGACCCAGCTGGCACACGTGTCTAGGTCTGGGACAGCAGAGCTTCCCTGCCCAGCATTTACACTAAGAGGCCCTCAAAATGAACTCAGGATGAACAAAAAAAAAATTCAAAACTTGAAGTGGAGGCCAGCTGAGAATTCAAATTCATTCAATTAGAGAAACCAAAGGTAGCCACCTACTCCTTAGTTACAGCTTCAGAAAATCTTTCCAATTCTCTCCGAGTTGTCCCAGAACTGCAGCCAGTCAGCTAACGGTGCGTGAGCCATCGCAGAGACATTATTAACTCAGACACCGGAAAATATACTTTCAGTTATTACATGCTAATAAAGCACAAACTAAACAAATTTAGGCAACAGAAGCAATTATATCGTTAAACATTTAGTGAAAGAGTGATTTTTAAATTGCTAATAATTCCAACAAAAGTATGCATACAAAGAGGAAGGAGGAGGAAGGCAATTTTAACAATTGAATCTCATCAGTGCCTCAGTTCAAATGCATGGCTGTAGATGTCAAAATGCGTAAGATCTGATGCAAGAACAGAAGTGGAACCAGGATGGATGAGCATTCCTCACTTCCTCACTTGACCAGATTCCTCTAATTGGGAGGAAGTTAAACACATGGAGTGGGGGAACTCTGTGAGCTGGGTTATCTCCAGAAATCTCTTTAGATACCAGCCTACGTTCCTGACCAGCCTTTCAAAATCGGCAGGAAGCGGTGAACCGAAGCCCAAATTTCAGGCTGGGCCTCGTGCTTGGATGAGCCCTCCCACATTCTGCTGTAGACTCTGGCAAAGGATGATAAGCTGGGTCCTTACTGAACCAAGAGGGCTGCGACGGGGGGATGACTCCCCGTGAAAGGAATGGAGAAATTCCCGTCCTCATCTGAAAAAAAAACGGTTTTCTGTTGCTCTTCAAATTGCGTTGGAAGAAAGGGGGAGACTGTCATGGGCTGCAGCGGAGGGTGGGTTTGATGAAGATCAGTGCTGTTGGGGTGCAGCAGGGTGGGATGTTCTCTCGGCTGCAGGGTTGCGTTTGTTTTCATAGTTTATGGCAGGGCTGCTGCCTTTGAAAAAGTATAAATCTTAATCAAATAAAACTGATGTGCTGCCGTATTTACCCATCTCACTGGTTGTCCTACATCATGTTTTACCATATAAGTTACATGACAGAGTTATCCAGGAGTTGCCAGCTGACACAGAAACAAACCCTCATGTTAAATTGCCTGCAGATGTCCTCTTCCAACTCCTGTAAGGAACTTCTACCAGTTCTCTCTCCTTTTTTTTTTTTTTTGTGTTAAATAAAAGCAGCAGAAGAGGGGGAAAACAATCTCAGTTGAATCTCTGTGCTAGTGCCTCTGTTTGCAGGACAGGAAGCCTTAAGAAGACAATGCAATTGATAGGCAAGCGCAACAAAAAACCCTGTAAGGATTTCCATGAACTTTAGTGGACCAAACGAGTCGTGGTTATTTTTAACACTGAAGCTGACTGACTAATGCCAAGTCTAATGCTGCCAAGGTGGGTTTTTCAGAAGATTCAGACGTGAGGAGGTGAGAAGCTCTTTATGTTGTTCTGTCGGCTGTAATTTATTTGCTACTAGAATTTATGGCTTAGCATTTTGACTAGACATCCCCTTTTTTTTTGATATTGATCTAAAGAAATCAGGATTTTATCTGATGGACTTAACTTCTTGTTCTGTTTGGCAGAAATCTCCAAGTAAGATTGTGACATTCTTGAAAATATTCACTGTTTTCTTTTACATAATTAGGAATTTTTGTTTTGCTTTTGTTTTCATTGCATAAATTTACTGACGTCTGTGAACTTTTTGCCTGGCTGTCCCCCTTGGTTGGGGAAATCACAGAACGTTGTTTCATTTTTCCTGGCTGGAGCAGTATGGGCTATATATGCGTAGTTTTAAAATACGCCTTCTGTGAGTGCTTACGCGTTGCTCTTTGCAGTGTGATATTTCTGGATGATCTGTCTAGCCATAAGCGGTTGCAAAAGGTTAGTGGAGAGCAGAGCTCCCATTTAGACACCTACATGAAACACCGACCCTTCGAAAGCTGTGAGTGCCAAACAACTCCCACTTGGAACGATGGAAGCTGGTGAGTGCCGACAGCTTCCGAAAATCTGGCCTCACACGGCTTCAGAAGAGATTGATTAGCAAGTCCAGCAAACTGTTTTTTTCTGTACTTGCTTAGCTCTGCTTGGAGACTGTTGGCTCCACTTGAAGCGTGCTCGGCAGTTGCAGGTGATGCAGTAAGAGGAAGGTTCCTCCTGGGAAGGTGGAGTTCCAGGCAGGCAGGCAGGTCAGCGGGCAGGTCGCTAGGTGGGCAGGCAGCTTTTTGCCAGGCTTGCTTCAGGGGAACTTTGGTCAGGAGTGTTGAACTCTGCTAGGCAGGTAGAAGGAAAGCCCTGTGGAGCTACCTCTATAACTCCCCCGCGTGGATCTTTTTTCAGTAAGAAAACAAAAGTAGTTTTCCCAGTTGTCTCAAACCGCTTCGGAAGTGACATAAACAAAGCCAGGAAAGGCCACTCTGACATTACTGAAATAGCGATGTCCAGATGGGAAATTATAGTAATATAACTCTTGTGTTCAAACTTCACGTCCTGTGTGACTTCCACGTGTGGGCAAAGGAGATGAATTTGCTCTCTGGAGCCACACATGCGCTTCTTTCTTTTGATTAAGCCTGAAACACTTTTCTCTTCCTTCCTGTGATGATGGAGTGAGGTCCGCAGGAAAAGTTGGATTAGAAATTAATGTTTTGAGAGCTTGATTTCTAAACTAAGTTATCTTTGTGGCTCTCTGAAATGTTTTTTTAATTCTGTCTATCACAAATCACCAGCTTTTTTTCAATAAAACAGAACTTTCATATACAAGAACAATAGGATTGTGCTAAAATGAGGAAAGATTAATTCTGAAAATCAAATAATGAGGTTCAGTTATTGTTGCTTTTTAAACATGGTAAACAGTTTGGCGACCAATATGCTTGCAAATGACCTAAGTCTTCCTTTCCAGTGGTAATCCGTATTCTTTTGAAAAGCTAATAAAACTGGTGTATGAAAGAAATTCCTGGGGCACTGCAGAACTCACCCTCCTAGGGAGAGAGCCAGATGTGCCGATTAATAACCTAGCAAGCATTCAAAGCCAGGGCAGTAACCGCTTGGTATCACCTAAGCCAGACGTTCTGTGTCGATGCAAGGCAATATCGCATACTGGTCACATTCGCAGCAGAAAGCTGGAAGACATGTGCAGTCTTATTAAAGGAAGGGAAAAAAAAAAAAAGGAAAAGAAAAGCAGGGGACAGGGAGAAGGAGAGGGAGACAATGTGTCTGTCCTGAGAAACAGCAAAGTAGCAGACGCACTCCTCCACATGTGCATTAGTCTGTCAGCCTGGATTCTGTTATCCAGATGTTGGGGTGGATCCTATGGCAGGGACCGTGAAGGAAAAGGCTTTTAAAAGAAATCATATTTCAGTGGTGAAATTAGCGTTACCAGATTTTTCAAATGCAACCACTAGTGTAATTTTTCAGAATGCTTTAGTAAAATAACAAATTCTAGATTTAATGCTTTTTGCAGGCTTATTTGGCAGTGCCTCTTCCAAACACAAGTGTACGTGTGTGAAACTTGTCAATTGCTTATAGAACTGCGATGCCTTGGACTAAACAGCATGTTAAACTTGTTCTCAAACCAGTCCTACTGAACTGAAAATAGTTTGTGGAGGATGTCCCGAAGTCTGATGAGCCTTTCTCAAGGCCCCACCCTTCAGCATCAGACCCTTTGAGAGCTTTGGCCACCCTATCAAAACAGTGCTCATGCATAATAAAACCATACATATTTGTAGTGGCTATCAGAGTACATCAGCATCAAATAAGATTTTCTAAAAATCCCAAATCTACTTTCCCAGGAGCAGCAGAAAAATAAAGTACTTATGGCATTTGTGGTATATTTGTAACTTGAAGCTGATGGCTTCATGTTACTGGGCATAATGTGTACAGCATATAAACAAACACTGCACAAAAAGACAAGTCCCAGCTTTGTGTCTCTGACACTTTGCCTCTGTGACCGGGATCCCGCAATGAACGCCACATGTGTATTTCTGCTGAGCTCGTGTTTACGTTGAGCTCAGCTCAGCCCGGTGCTGGTCTTGCCCACACGTGGCAGGATCAGGGAGTCCGATGGGAAGCTGGGGTGCGGTGATAGGAGACGATGCGCATGCCTCACCAGCCGTGGTCATCACAAGGGGAAAGGGAGAGCATCTGTGAATAAACATTTATCTGAATGTGTTAAACAATGCGGTTGTTGTTCTTGCCTGTGAATTTTTCATGAGGCCTCGGGAATGCAGCATTAATGTAGAAAGATGGTGATATGCAAATGTTACTGAACCTCATATTCATGACTGATAAGGAGCCACTGCTTTCAGCTGCCGCAGAAAGCAGAATGTGGATACGTGAAAACTTGGAAGAGGGGATTTGTGATTATGCTGCAAATAGAAACAAGACAACTTTGTATCAATATTAGTACAGTGCACTTTGGAAGCAGTCTGGATGTTTTCGTACGTAATTACGGCTTCAGTAAAATTTTAAATTTATGGAGACAGCTGGTCTATCTTTTCCCATATTGGAACAGTATCAGCTGAGTAGGTCTTGTGAGAAATCTCAGTTTGTAGTTTCACTAAAAGCCAGACTTGCAGATGTAGATTCCTTTGTGGCATTTCACCGTTGGCTGTGATCTTGACTCTGCTATGAATCTCAGAAGTTAGTGGACCTCTGCAGTTTCTTCTTGCTTCTGTTGCCCAAAGTGCACAGGGAGGTGCAGCACCACCTAACTGGGGCGAAAAAGTAGTATTTTCCTTCCTGATACAGCTGGGGAGTAGCTCGGAGTGCCCGTCAGAGATAACCGAGCTGGTGGAGGATGGGCCAGCTGTGGAGCTGCCCACAGCGGAGTCACGCTGGCGTGATGCTGACGGCCCCCTAGCTCACCCTGCCTGGCAGCTGCCCTGTTTGGCTTCGGCATCCCCTCTTGCCCTGGGAGAGGGGAGGAAGGGGTCCGTGGCCGCCTGCCCCTGCCCTGCGGGGCCTTGGGGAGCCAAGCGTTATCTCAGACACCCATTAACCTCGCAGTCTGCCCTCGGCGCTGAGCGCACGCCTCGGACGGGGCTGGGCTGGGAGCGGACGGGGCTCCGTGGGCGAGAGCTTTCCAGGCGAAGCAGCCCGTCATTGCACACTGCAGTTTGTCAGAGTGAGAGCCTTGGAGCCGACCGGGTGTGATTCATCCATCCCAGCAAGGTCTCTGAGGCAATCTGACATTATTCGGACTGATACCATTAATTAATGAGGGCTGAATGTTATTCTTAGACACTGGATTGAGTATTGCGTAGAGAAGCCTATGAAAGGGCTCTTTGATTTTGGAAAATTCCTATGGCACTGTCAAATTTGCTAACAAAATTAAATCATCTGCCAACTTTCCAAGTTAAGGAGCACATCCCTTCTGGAGGCTTGACTGAGTCTCCTCAGTGCCTTCTCGGGATCAAGGGATTGTTTGATTTATATTAATGCCAAACGAAAATGATAGATGGTCTCCAAAACCCAGTCATATTAAATCTTTCAGGCGGGCTTTGGAGAAAGCGTTTTTGTTTGTTTGCTTCAGCACAGATTTGATCCTCCCCCACCTCTGTTTGGCTGTGTTTGGTTTAACGTGCTCAGGGTGAAAGCCAGCCAAAACCCGGCGTTTTTGTGCAGCCCGGGGGTTGGTGACCGGGCTGTGCCTGGGCTCTGCCCCTCCGCCGGGGTCACCCGCAGCCCCCCGCACTGGGAGCGACGACCAGTGCATGCAGCTGTGGCATGCTCAGATGAACCCTGGGCTTAATGAGTTTTGGGTCTGGGGCTGAAAAAAGCCGGGTTGTGCTCCAAAGCAAATGAAGAGAGGTGCTCCCCCCACTCCTGGCACTGGCGTCCCAGGAGCTGGTGCTGCTCTTCCCTCCTCCTGGCCTTGTGCCCCCCCCAGAGCCGCCGCTTGCCCCAGTGCCGGCTGGCCGCCCGCCTCACCAACCTCGCAGGTGTCCAGAATTAGCAAAGCCTTTGCGTCAGATACATAAATACAGCGCTGTCATTCCGTTAAAACGCCAGCCGCGGCAGGGCCGGGAGAGCGGGAGGAGCGGCGCACATGTGGGCCGGCCGGCCATCACACGTGGATCCCATTGCACCCCTCATAACACCGGGGTGGGGGAGAATGGTGAGAATGGTGAGGGGGCTGCCAGCCGGTCAGTTACCCCCCAGCCCCCAGTCCATCTGTCTGCGGGCTGCCCTTGGTCTTGCTGTGAACAGAGAGGTTTCCAAACATGGCTGGTTCCTCGCTTCGCTCTTGTTGACGCAATTTTTGGGTAAGGAGGTGGCACGTGTGGCCAGCTGGTCAGCTCAGGTGGCGGGGGCTCGTCGAGTAATCGCTGCACCGAGCCCAGCCGTGTGTGGTGCAAGTAACGTGCATGTTATCAGCAGTGGGCACTGTTGGGATGATGCCCACATTGTGACAGTAGTCATGTCACCAAGTCTTATGGGGAGCGGCTGAAGGAACTAGGATTGTTTAGTCTGGAGAAGAGGAGGCTGAGGGGAGACCTTATCACTCTCTACAGCTACCTGAAAGGAGGTTGTAGTGAGGTTGAGGTTGGTCTCTTCTCCCAGATAACTAGCAATAGGGTGAGAGGAAGTGGCCTCAGGTTGCATCAGGGGAGGTTTAGGTTGGATATTGTGAAAAATTTCTTTACTGAAGGAGTGGTCAGACATTGGAACAGGCTGCCCAGGGCAGTGGTGGAGTCCCCATCCCTGGAGGTGTTCAAAAAACATGTAGATACCGCACTTCAAGACTTGGTTTAGCAGGCATGGTGATGATGGGTTGATTGTTGGACTTGATGATCTTAGAGGTCTTTTCCAACCTTAATGATTCTATGATTCTGAGTGTTCATCTGCCCTGTGGGTCAGGTTTGTCTTCCCGCTGTAGCACGTTGTCCTCAGGGCAGTCCCTGCAATACATGTGCCCACACACAGAGAGCTGAGAGCAGACTGACAGCCACCTTAGCTGAACAAAGCACATGAATGCTTACCATTTGGTGAAAAAAAAATCTGTTATAGATTGTGTTAATTAAAAAGAGGTTTGGGGTGGTACTGTCCATTCAGCAGCAGAAAGACCTGAGTTGTGTGAATCCCCCAGTTGGTTTGGTGTGGCTTGTGTCCATGAACCAGGCTGTGATCTGTGATTCTGGCTGCTGGAGTGGGGATTTTTTTAGGGGTGTGTGTGCAACTTGCTTTAGATATCTGCTCCAGAGGCGCCCTTAAAGCATTTTTCTTCCATTGCCAGGATCAACAGACGAGGTGCTGGAACAAACTGATAAATTAAATAACAACAAGTTACCCAGACCTGATGGTATTAATCCAGGAGTTGTGAAAGGCCTGAAGAATGAAGTGCCTGAGCTGCTCACAGCAGAAATGCAGCGACTCAAGGGAAGGGGAGAACTTGGGAGTGACAGTCTTTGTACTTACTTTTAAAAACAAACATGAGAGCCATGCTGGGAAGCACCTCCGAGCCTTACTGCAGGGCAGAAATAACACCTAAATAGTCACAATAATAAACAATGGCGAAGTTATAAATACACCTCCTACATCAGTGATATGAAAGAGATGAAGTGGGCTGTGTTTTCCAAAGGAAAACTGGAAGTCTTTGTTGTATAACAATTTTTACGAAGCACAAAAAAGCAGATTTGGAAGAATGAGTTAATTTTTTTTGAAAAGCTCAAGGACCTTTCTTGTCAAGGGAAAAAATGACATTCAGTCACCCATTAAAAATTGATAGGAGAGAGAAAATAGGCCTGGCACCTGAGATCATCAGCAGGGTGTCTCAAATTTTATCCTAAATCTGGCATTGTTTAGTATGTTTGGTAATGAGCTGGAAAACAGGAAGTGAGGCCTCAATCAGATTGGAGAAGATATCCATATTCATGTATTTCTTTAAGTTATTCAAGACAAACTGAAGGCAATATGGAATGTTTCACCAAGCCAAGTAGAAAGCACTGTGCTATGACAAGTCAATATGGAAATCCATATGAAAAAGTAATGTAGGTAGGAAGAAAATATGTGCCACTGAATAGCTATCACTGCTATTAAATATACTGAATACTGCTCTTGAGACACACGGCATTAATCTTCCATGCTGAAAAACTGGCCTTCTGCTCTTGGCTTCTCAGTTTCTAATTTATGGCGAAGTATGAACCTACATCCTGTGACAACTGTTCCTCTTTGATAACTTTCTTAAAGTTATTCTGAAGAAAGTCCTGAGCTTCTGGTACACTTGTGTTTTGTCCGGACCAACTAGCAATCCACATGATGCAGTGGCTGACAAATGGCAGTGATGATAATTAGCACCATAATCAGCTGTTGTAGCTGCTATGATGGACCTCTGTGCTTGTGACTGAACGTGGTGGCTGGGGAGGATACAGGATTACAGAATCATAGAATCATAGGTTGGAAAAGACCTCCAAGATCATCAAGTCCAACCACACAGAATCACAGAATCACAGAATAGTAGGGGTTGGAAGGGACCTCTGTGGGTCATCTAGTCCAACCCCCCTGCCGAAGCAGGGTCACCTACAGTAGGCTGCACAGGA